>JAEHJW020005802.1_pt1 | contig 76601 bp, 143 predicted proteins | sample 9271431 | NCBI WGS metagenome assembly JAEHJW02 | reverse complement strand
CGAGGGTTGAATCTATTGAGTATATTGGGGAGGAAGAGGTATATGATTTAACCGAATACGTTAGTCATTCTCTAGTTTGTAATGGAATTGTAACATCTAACTGTGGTGAGCAACCATTAATCGCTTATGATAGTTGTAATCTTGGGAGTATTGATTTGGGAAAATACGTGATTAATGGTGAGATAGATTATAAAGCATTGGAGAGGGATATACGAATAGCATATCATTTTCTTGATGATGTGGTGGATGCTAATAATTTCCCAGTTGATAAGATTGAGGAGGTAACATCGAGTACCCGTAAAATTGGGTTGGGATATATGGGATTTGCGGATGCTCTTATTAGGATGGGTATTCCTTATGAATCGATGGATGCTATAAAGTTTGGGAGTAAGATTATGAAGTTTCTTTATGATACAACGGTGGAAGAATCTAAAAATACCGCGAGGGTTCGTGGGGTATATCCTTATGATACGGGAACGGGAATGAGAAATTCTACGGTGGTTACTATAGCGCCAACGGGTACAATAAGTATAATTGCTGGGTGTTCTTCGGGGATTGAACCTTTATTTGCTTTAGCGTTTAAGAGGAATGTTTTGAATGGTAAAGTTTTGGAGGAGTTTGTACCATCGGTGCGGGAATATCTTTTGACGCATAATCTTTTTTCGGCAGAGTTGGAGAAAAAAATTATTTCTACTGGGAGTGTGCAAGATACTGATTTACCGGAAAAAGCAAAGATGGTTTTAAAAACCGCGATGGAAATAGATTATACGAATCATATTATGATGCAAGCCGCGTTTCAAAGGTATTGTGATGCTACTATTAGTAAAACAATCAATATGAGGAATAATGCAACGGAGGATGATATTCTGGATGCTTATCTTATGGCATATAATTTAAATTGTAAGGGGATAACAGTGTTCAGGGATGGATGTAAGAACCAGCAGGTATTGGAGATACTTAAGGATAAAAAAGATTCAACAGCGAGTGATTTAGAGGGGGTTAAAGAGGAAGAAATTTTTGATCCGAACTGTAGGAGCGGAAGATGCAATCTCTAACGATAATTTATATATTAGTGAGTGATTAACTGCTATGAGTAAAATGGGAGAATATGGTACGGGTAAGATAACTGATTGGGAGAATTTTAACCCGCATCATTTGAAAAGAACCAAATTTCCGGAAGAACAAGTATGTGCATTGTGTGATACAGTTGCGGATACAATCTTTCCTATAGTTGGTATGGTATTGTGTTTAAAATGTGGTAGTGAGGTAAAAGAAAGAAAGGATATTTTGCTTAGTATGAAACCGTATGTTAGATTAAATAAGAGTACATTTTGTGCAAGATGCGGGAAAACAGTTTATTGGGGTGTAGCGGTAAATACAAGAATATGCCACAAATGTACAGTGAAGGCGGGTGTATTCGAGAAACAGCATGTTAAGCCGAAGTATGGTAGGAGAGTTTTGTAATGGGTTTGTTTGATCGTTTTAGGAAGAAACAGCCGGATATTCGGGAGATAGAAATAGCTAAACGGGGTGGTTATGCATTTCAGGATATAGCGCTTCCTATGAGTACGTATGTTCAGTTATCTGGAATGGATACGAAAGTACCGCTTTATAGGTGGAGTTATCAGTGGGTTTCGGATATTTATTATGGTAGTGATTTACTAAGAACGATAGTGAATACATTGAATGGTGAAACATTTAAGAATGGTATTCAGATTAGAGCGAAATTTGTAAAGAAGTGTACTCGTTGTGAAGAGGAATTTTTTGAGGATGTAGATAAATGCCCCATTTGTGGTGGTGCGGTTAGAACGCCGGATATTGTTCAGAAGAGTATGTTGCGGAATTTTATTGAGAGGAAGAATAGGTTTAATAGTAGTGTGTTTGATATGTTAAAATCTGGGGATGTTGATTGCCATATTTTTGATAATGCGTTCTTTCTTTTAACGAGGGTATATTATTATGATGAATCGGGGAAAAGAATAGGTGCAAAGATAACAGATGTGGTTAGGTTAGCGCCGGATAGGATTGAAATGATAATGAGTTCCTATGGGTTTGGTAGGAATGATATGGGGGAGTATGCTTATGTATGCCCTGAACATAGGGAAACGTTGGTTACTTATGTGGATGAAGCTTATTATAGTTGTAAAATTTGCGGTAAGGAGATGTTACCAGCTTGGTTTGCGGCTAATTCGAGTGGTACAGGTTCTTTAACCAGTAATAATCAGAAGATATATTTTGGGAAGGGGGAGATTTTTCATGGTAAAAGGTGGAGTACTGGTGAGGGATTTGGAGTAGCTCCAATATATACGGTTTATAGAAAGTTGATGACATTGATTAAAATGGATGACTTTACTTTGGAAGCATATAGTTTACAGAGATCACCGCGAACAATATTGGTTATTCGTGGTAGAACTGATAACATTCGACAGGCGTGGGAATATCTTAGTAATAAAGCAAGAGAGAATCCAACGCAACCAATACCGCTTATATTAGAAACAACAGCGGAAGATGCGCCAAAAAAGATTATAGAAAAAGTTGATTTGAATTTGAATCCCGCCGAAATGCAAATGATGGAAATGGTTAAGCAAATGAGGGAACAAGTTGGTTTAGTTTATGGGGTGCAACCAATGTTTTCGTTGGGAACTGGTGGGGGTTCGGTTGGGGGAGGATTGAGTAATCAGGGATTACAGGTTGCGGTAACAAATAGAACGATTAAGGATAGTCAGCGGGTATGGAACTCGGCGTTATTGTGGTTATCATCTTCTCTTGGTATAACGGATTATGTTGCAGAATTGAGGAGTAATGAGAATGAGGAGGAGTTATCTAAGGTTCAGTTGGAAACGGAGAGAGCTAAATTTGCTCAGATGTTGAAAGGATTTGGATTTGATGTTGATTTAATTTACAGGGAGGATGGTACTATTGATTTCCGTTATAAGAAGGTGCAATCATCTTTAACCGCGCAAATGACGGAAGGAGCTGGAATGACACCGGATCAAGCGGAGCAGATACAAGGTTTGAATCAGGAAACAAATCAAGAAGGGGGTGAGGGAGGTGGTGGAAACGGAGGAGAATAAGCAGAATTATACAACACATCCGAAACGGGAAAGGGGTGAACAGTATAAACCTTATGGGAAACCACAACATACTATACCCAAAAAGCCATATAAGAGAGGGAAATATCCTTATGCACCTATGATTAATCCTAATAATATAGCAATAGGGTTGAAAAATCCCGTTGATGAGGCATTTGCTAGTTTGCAACAGCGGGATGATGGATACCACTGCCCCTTTGAAGGTAATATTTTTCACAGTAAAGAAGAGTTTATTAACCATTTACATGCGGATCATGAATATGAAATGGAAGTTATTAATAATGGTATAAGGAATGAGAATGAGGGTATAATGATGAATGTTATAGATGCCGCGAATAAAGGATATAATTCTAATACGGGTGTTGCGGAGTGTATTTATGATGGTAAGGCATTTACTAGTAACGATCAGGAGAAAAATTTTAGTGATTTAATAAATCATATTAAGAGTAATCATGCAGATATTTTTAAGGAACAACCACCCACTCTTTTACCGCAAGGGAGTATAACAAGAACAAATCCGGGTACAAAGAATCATAATTTGGAGTTTTATATACGGCAACCGCGAAGAGCTACTTCTCATAAATATAGCGGGAAACCGCGGGAAATGAAGAGGAGGAAGAGGTTTGATGCTAATCAGATGAATGGGGATGTGAGTAGAACACCGCCGATTTATGGGTTGAAAAACGGGGATGTAGTTGCGCATTTAATTGCTTTTAAATACGCGGATATGTTGAAGGGGTTTGGTTTTACACGGCTTACGCAGATTGATGATTATTTTTGTAAGAAGCTGGAACATGAGTATGATCGGTATTTGCGGAATTTGGAGGTTCTCTTTAGTGTATATAGGGATGGTATATATTCGGCGCAAATTTCAAAAGGAAGATAATCTTAATATAGCGGATTAGTATGGAGGTAATATGAAGGATAGGATTTCTCTTAAGGATTCAAATGTAACTATTGAGGTAGTTCATAAGGATGGTACTAAACAGGTTATTCAAAATCACAATTCAGTGGTTAATACGGGGTTATCTCAGGTTGCTGGTTTGATTGGCGGGATAGGTAGTTTTTCGGATACTTATTTTAAATATATGGCAATAGGTACAGGTACAACTACGGCAACGGTTACACAAACTTTATTGGTTACGCCAATATTATCGGCTCAATCGGCGGGAAGAACACTAACTACAACTAATGTTGCGAAGGATACGTGCCAGTTTACTACGACATTTTCGTTTACTACAACTTATGGTGTTACGGAGATAGGGATATTTACGAGTTCGGATTTTAAGAGTACATCTAGTACGGTGATGTTGGCAAGGGATCAGTTTCCGGTGGTGAATGTGAGCAATGGTTCGAGTATCAAGTTTACATGGAATGTGATCGTGTAACGTGGAGAATTATTTTTATTATTTTTAATATTTTTCCAAGAAACCAATATTTATATATGAAGTTATAATTTCTTATTATGACTGAAAATGAAATAAAAAGATGTAAGGAATGTGGCTCTGAGTGGGAAGGTTCAACTATTTGTGATGATTGTTATAGAGCAAAACGAAGAGTTATAATGAGAGAATGGCGTAAGAAGAATCCTGATAAGGAGCGTCAATACGCAAAAGAGTCTTATGCTAGGAATCGTGAGAAAGAATTAGAAAGAAAGAAAAGGGATTATGCAAAAAGTAAAGGAGTTTTTTTAGAAAAGATTAAAAAGCCAACATCTATTCCAAAAAGTGATAATTATGATACAACGAAGAAAGATTATACTATGGTGGAAAAGATAAAGGATTATAATTTGCGAAGGAATTTTGGTATTGGTTTAAATGATGTTCAAAAGATGCTTGAATTACAAGAATATAAATGTAAAATCTGTGGGAAAGAGCTAAAAATAATTGCAGATAAAGGAAATAAAGATGCCGCGGTGGTAGATCATGATCATGCAACTGGTAAGATTAGGGGGGTATTATGTCATGGTTGTAATTTGGTGTTGGGTAATGCTGGGGATAACCCGCAACTTTTGCTGAATGCCGCCGAATATTTGGGTGTGCCGCCGGTGTATTTAAGTTCAACGGGTACCCTCCGTACTACAACCGTATCTCATTTTCCTACTGATTGGGTACCATATTAATCAGTGTTGAGAAAATATTTAAATAGTATCTTTAAATATACTTTTATGGTGGTTAAAATGATGGGTGGAAGTTCAGGAGGTAAAATTATGGGTGGAAATGACGAACATCCATAGGTCGATATTATTCTTTATATACTTGATTGGAATATCCCTTTATGAATCCCGATGAAAAGATTGAAAATATTGAAAAGGCAGTAGATAAATTTGTAGCTGATGTGAGTACCGCGATTGATAAGGAGATTGATACTTTTAAGGAGAATTTATTAGCGTATCTTTTTGATGAGAAGTATCGAACTCTTATGGAATATATCGAAGAGGTGAAAATGGTTGGGGGGAAACATTATTACAGTTTGGAAACGGAAGTGATGGATACGTATGAAGCTGATATTTACGGTGTTATTGTATCATCTTTATCTAAAGATAAGATGTGCAGTATATTAAATGATTTTGGGTTAAATAGTAAAGGTAGTGATTATAATGCCGCCAATTTTCTCTCTTATGTTCAAAAGTTTGATAAAGATGCGCATTTTTTAGAAACGGAGAGTTTATTCTTTTGAGGTGATTATGATGGAGGATGTAATTGAAAAAGCAAAAAATATTGTAGAGGGTCATGCAAGTGATAGAAATTTAGGTCGTGAGCGTTCAATGAAAAAGATTGTTCAGGTTTTTAATGAATTAACCGGAAAAGATTTAACTGAGCATGATGGTGATATTTTTATGGTGTGTTTGAAATTGGTTCGGATGCAGTTAGATAAATTCGGTGAGGATCATTATATTGATGCGATAGGATATTTAAAAATGGCTTCTGAATCTGTAGGGGAGTGATTATGATGAAAGGTGAACTTAAACTTGTGGTTGATAGTAAAACACACAAATTGATTGGTATATTTGATGATGATGGTAAGGATAAATTTTACGTTGGTGGGGATGTAATAATGGATGGTAAACTTTTTAAGAACGGCGTTTTTTATGCGAAGGATGAATATACTATTTGGAACATTGAACTTAATAAGGAATATGAGGATTGCAGGATACGGGTTTCATATAGAGTAGATCGTAAGAAGAAAAAGAAGTGATTTTGATGAGTGGGGATATTATTCTTTATATATCAGATTTGGATATCTCTTTTAGGGGGATTTGAAATGAATCTTTATTTGTTAATGAGTGGAATAATGGATGTGTTTGGATCGGTTCAGAGTGAACTGGATTATTGGGATTTCGAGAAAGCTGTTAATGAATGTAGGGAATTACATCGGGGTAAGAAAATTCTTATAGATGATGTAGTTAATTATATACAGGAGAAGTATGATCCGAAAGCATATTCACAAGCGGTTAATATGGTTGATTTGAATGGGAGTGAGCCACAATGAATTATTATTTGATTGTTGATTGGGATGAAGATTATGGGTTGGTATCAACTGAGTTAGAATATATGGAGTTTAAGGAAGCTCTTAATGAATTTGTTAAAAGTTCTGAATTTGATTTGGAATCTTTTAGATCGTTTGTTTATGATAAGTATGGGGAAGATGTGAATATTATACCTTATGAGCCAGTATCATTTACTAAGGGGGATTAAATATGGGTTTGGATATGATGTTGTATATGAATGTGTGGGGAATGAGTGATGAGAAGTTTCAAGAAGATGTGGATAAAGCTGTAATGCCGCGATTTTCTAGTTTAAGAGGGATTGAGCCGCGTTTGGTTTTTGTTAGATATGAAGTTCTTATGTGGAGAAAAGCAAATGCAATACATAATTGGTTTGTGCAAAATGTTCAGGAAGGTGTGGATGATTGTGGGGAATATGAAGTTTCGGAAGAGGATTTGAGGAAACTGCTGAAAGATGTTGAAGAAGTTTTAAAGGATAAGAGTAAAGCGCCGGAAATATTACCAACTGTGGATGGATTCTTTTTTGGTGATACTGATTATGATGAATATTATTTTGATGATCTGAAATATACCGCGAAAGGTATTAAAAATGTTTTAAGGATTAAAGCAAAGAATGGTAGTTTCGTTAATTTTGAATATGGAAGTTCGTGGTGATGAAGATGGAAACACAAATAGCTGAATTTGAAAAGAAGTTGATGGAGTGGGGATTGACAGTAAAGAGTATATCTGAATTTAAAACAGAGAGGGTTAATTATATTATTACCGTTTCTAAGGATGAAGAGATTAATGTGGATTTGGTTAAATCTTTATTTGATGTTTTTCAGTTTTTTAGAATAGAGGATTCTTCGCTGGGGAAAAGATATATGGTATCATTTGTGAGGGATTAAAATATGGAATATGAAGAGGTGTGGCTTGGGTTCTTTTATAAGTGTGGTAAGTGTGGTAGTGAGATTCCGGGTGGAGAAAAGGCTTATCTTCCCTATCATTATGAGCAGGGTGTGAAAGGAAAAGAAAAACACTATGAGAAGGTAATATGCGAGAGGTGTTTTGGTAATGAGTTTGCTTATTAATATTTATATAATAGAGAGGAATGATGGTATATGACAGGATTTAAAGAAGGAGGAAAATGTAGTATTTGTGGAGCGCCGATTTGGTATCCAGCGGTTTGGTATTCAGTAACACCGCCGCCACCGACATTTACTTGCGGGCATTTTGGAGTTCATTATACTGTAACCGATAATACAACTGGTAAAGTTATAGGATAATACTGCATTTGAGAGGAAAATATGAAAATGAAACGAGCTACCGTTAGAAGAAGTGCTTTGAATGAGCGTATAGAGGTAGCCTTTAATAAGTATTGGAAAGAGTTGAAAGATGAAAGTCAAAATTCTTATCAGATTGTTAAGGAGAATGGCGAGAGAGAAGCATTTATAATTTTTGTGGCGGGGTTTATGGCTGGATTGGAAGATGGGGGGAAGAAAGGTGAACATTATAAATAATAAGTTACAATATTGCATTATGAGATGTACAAAATGTGATATTGAGTTGAATGATGAAAATTATACTTATAAATCATCGAAGAAGCAAGGAAAAAAAATTTGTGATAGTTGTTTGAGAGAGAGGAGTAAACGGTATTATGCTAAAAATCATGAGAAAATATTGGAAAAATTTAGGACTTATTATGTAATGAATCTAAAAAATGATGAGCAATATAATGCTAAAAATCGGAAAAAATGTAAACAAAATTATATTAAAAATCGGGAAAAGTATAAAGATAGGGCATTGAAACGCATTTATGGTATAACTTTAGATGATCTTAAAAAAATGCTTGAATTACAAGAGTATAGATGTAAAATATGTGGTGCAGAATTAGAATTGGCATCTGGAAGAAAAAATAAAAAAACTCCATTTGTTGATCATGATCATAAAACAGGTAGGATAAGAGGAGTATTATGTTATTCTTGTAATCTAGTTTTAGGTTCTGCGCATGATGATCCGGGAATTTTGGAAAATGCCATTGAATATTTGAGAAATGAGTTAATTTGGAGTGAGATTTGATGGGATTTAATTTCTTTGATATTGGGTTATTCGCAGCAGCAGCGTTAATTTTTCAGGCGGGGTGGATGATTGATTTTAGTTTAACGAAAACGGTTTATGTTCCTTTCTTGTTTAAGACATATCAGATTAGTGGTGAGACTTGGTTTTTTATAGCGTTCTTATATCTTCTAATTGCGGGAGATATTTTGGTTTGGATTATAGAGGATGTTTGGTTTTTTATTTTTTATTTGGTTTATCTGGTGTTTATTGTGTGGATTTCTTTTAATCGATGGAGTTATTTGAGAGGGAAAATTAATTTAACGGTATATGGTCAGCGGTGGAATATTTTATTCTATTCGGCGATTCTTGTATTGATAGTAGGATTGTTTGTATCGGGGGTATTTTAATGGAAAAATATTTTAAAGTTAGAAACACATGGGATAATATAGTTCAGCGGGTTCGAGAAGCTTCTGGCGTGTTTGAGGTAGAAGAGAAGATAGATGGCTCGCAAATTCGTGGGGGAATATCAATTAATGGGGAGATTATGGTTGGTAGTAAGTCAGTAGATTTTGATGATATGCATCCTCCCGCAAAAGAGTTTATAATTGGTTATCAGAGTATGGTAAAGGCATTAGAGAAGTTGAATGATGGTGTTAATACTTATATGTTGTTTGGGGAGTATTTAGAAAAGCCGAGGCATAATACTATAATCTATGATAGAGTACCGCGAAACAATATTTATCTTTTTGATGCTAAGATTAATGGGATGTGGGTGGATCATGATAAGTTAATTGAGATAGCGAATTTGGTTGAGTTTGAACCAGTGAATTTGGTTACTACTTTTGATCATTTTCCATCGATGGATGAGATTGATCCGTATGTAAAGGCTGGTAGTGTGTTAGGAGGTCAGAGGGAAGGAGTGGTAATTAAGAATAGAAGTATTCAGTATATTTCTTATACAATACCGCAATTTTTTGCTATTCGGGTGGTTGATAAAAAGTTTAAGGAGTTGAATGATACTATTTGGAAGAGTGAGAGAAGAGCAGGTGTTAGGAGTATTGATGATCTTTTGGATGCTATTATGGAGGATTTTAAGTTACCCGCGGTTTGGAATAAGGCGGCTCAACATTTGCGTGATGCTGGGCAATCTGAACATTCTATGCGGGATATTCCGAAATTAATTAATTTGGTTAATGAGGATATTGAAAAGGAGTATAAGGGTGTTATAGAAGAGATTATGTACAAAGAGCTATATCGGAGAATAGCTAAGAGATTTACTGCCGGGATGCCGGAATACTATAAAGGTTATCTAGTTGATGAATTAGCGGAGGTTGGTAAACAATGAATTATGCGGAAATTGGTAAAAATATTGTGGAGGATTTGGTAGATAAGTTGGATTACGATGATTTTTTAGAGTGGTTTGATGAGGATGATCTTTATTCGCGGAATGAGAGCGCGTTTAAAGATGAGGGTGCTGAATGGTTGTGCAATATATGTAATGATGTTATAGTGAGTTCGGATCAATCTCTTGATGATTATGATGGGTTAGCGAAGATGGAGGATCATATTGTTGATGAACACATGGAGGAGTTAATTGAGAAGGCTCTTTATGAATATTTTAAGGGGAAAAAGAAAACTACTGGGGTTGATGGGAGGTTGTTTTGAGTGAACTCTGAATTGCAAGAAAAATTAAAGTTGGATCATCCTATTCTTTTAGATGCTGTTATTGAGTGTGAAGATGGTTGGTATAAATTGATAGATAAGTTTTGTAGAAAAATGGAAAGAAAGTATAAATCAGCCGTTTCTATAAATAATATAGAACAGAGAACTGGAACGTTAAGATTTGTATTTACTTTTCATGCGGTGGGTAATAACTTGTTAAAGCATACTAAAATTTTAAAGCTTATATTGGATACTGAATTAAAGAGTGAAAAAACATGCGAAGTTTGTGGAAAAAGAGCTAAACTTAGATTAAGTGATGATAAATTTGTATTTGTACTTTGTGATAAACATTTAGATTGGATGAAGCATGAAGATTTGGTGGAGATAGAAGAACATGAACTCTGAGTTGCAGGAGAAGTTGCGGAAGAAATATTCTTTTCTTAAAGATATATATTTTGAGTGTGAGGATGGTTGGTATAATATTATAGATAAATTGTGTGATGATATTAAGAAGGTGATTAGTTCCCCGAAAGATATTTATGTATCGCAGGTAAAGCAGAAATGGGGGAGTTTGAGATTTTATTGTTCGGTGATGAAAGAAGAGGAAAAGGTGTGGAGTTTGATAAGTGCCGCCGAGGAGGAAAGTTCAAAAACCTGCGAGATATGTGGTGGTAAGGGAGAGAGTAGAGAATTGGCGGGGGTTTGGATATTGTGTGATAAGGATTATGAGGCAAAGAAGAAGGAGGGGTTTTGATGTGTAAGGAATGTATTATAATATATCCCGACAAAAGATGTAAATGTAAATGTTTTACGGTTTTGATTGACGGGGAGGAATACTGTGAGATTTGTGAACATTGGATAGGTCGTAAAAAGGGGGAAGTTTGATGTGTAAGGAATGTATTACAATGTATCCTGAGAAGGAATGTAAGTGTAAATGTGATATGTTTTGGGTTGATGAGAATGATCATTGTGAGAGATGTAATCATACGGTTGATGCATGGTTGGGGATTGAATCTTTGTGATATGGAAGGTGAAAAAATGTTGATAGAATGTGATGTATGTGAAGGAACTGGAATGATAGGTGGAGAGGTTTGTAATATGTGTAAGGGTAGTGGCAATGTTAGAAACTTAGATAAAATTATAGATTTGAGTAGCATTAATGTAGATAATTATAGTTGTTATGATTATTATGCGGATATGAGTAAAAATTTATTGGGTGAAATAGAGAAGGCGGCATTGGAACAAAGGGAGGCGGGGCTTAAGTGTGATGCAGTTTTTATAAGTTTTAAATTTTATTCTGAGGTACAAAAATATGAAACTGCTAGATTTTCACCTTTTATTAAGGATAGGTTAGGTGCATTTATTGTTCCAAGTATTATAGGTAAATATGTATTCTTTCATGATAAGGAGGATAATCTTATTTCTTTTGCTAATGTAAAATGGGAGGGTTTAACTTGGTAAAAGAACCGTGCAAACATTATGATAGGGAAGAAATAAATTTGGTGCTTGATGGGAAAACCCCACCAATAGTAAGATGTAAAATATGTGGGAAAGTAATAGAATGAAAAAAATAAATGATATTAAGATTTAAATAGAGGAGAAGGATACTGAATTATGCCGGATGAGATCGATGATGTTGAAACTACTGATACAGGTTACGATAAAGAGATAGATGATTTATTAACAGAGCCGCAAAAATTTTACGGGGAAGAGTTAAAATGCCCCATTTGTGGTTTGGAATTTAGGGATGATCCTGATACGTTTCTTGATCATGTTAGGCATGATGAAGGGATTAGTTTTAGTGCAATGCTTCATCCTGAAAATTTAAAAGAAAGAAAGAAAAGTATTGCTAAAAAACTTGCTGATTTGGGTTCATTAGCGGCTTATAAGGGTAATGTTTCATGTGTTATTTGTAATGAAATGGTTAAGGAAAATGATTATTATGAGCATCTTAATGCTAAACATTTGAAGGTATTGGCGGAGATGGAGAAGGAGAAGGAAGTGGAGGATGATGAACCAGTGGAGGAGAAGGATTTAAAGGAACAGGATAAATTCGGGGAGGGTTTAATTGATGAGCTTAAATCTATATTGGATGTTAAGGCGGTTTGTTCGGTGGATAAACAGAAGTTTGATTCAATCGATTCTTTACTTGAGCATAATAAGGTAGTGCATAAGAGGAATATGTACGATGTTATTGATGATGTGTGGAAGAGTATAGATGAGGATGGGGATAAATATGAGGATATATTAGATTATGTGGAAAATAAAACAAAGAAGTTCAATGCAGGTAGCGGCGCTTATGAATTTAAATGCCCCGAATGTGAAGCGATTTTTATGAAATCCTATGAGTTAGCTGATCATATTCTGGATAAACACGAAGATATTGATGTGGATTAATGGATAAAAAATTAATTGATTATTTAGTTTCAGTTCGGGGGAAACTTGTATTTGAGTGTGATTGCGGGGAGATATTTGATAATCCGCGGGATTTTGCTATACATTTGAATGGGATGCATAAAACGAAAAAAGAGGTGATAGATTGGAGCAATTAACTTGGAAGGATTGGGTTAAGGCAATGCTTCACGGTAGAGCGACAACTTTTTATGTTTATATTTTTTTAATTATTATTAATGCTTATGGGGAGTTCTATTTTGGTGGTAATCTTATTTTGCGGGAACTATACTATATAAGTTCTATTTTTGTTATCGGCGGGTTGGTGGATACAGTTGCTCATCTCTTCTTGGGGAAGAACCAGCCGGGATTGGATGTACCTAGTTTGAATGAGTTTATTCATGATATTTTTTCGGGAAGAACTCATTTGATTTATGGATTAATCGGGGGATTGTTGGTTAGTGTTTTACTCTTTTATGAAGGAGCGTTTTATTCTGGATTGGGTAATTTTATAGGTGGGGTATATATTATCGGTTATGTGTTTGATGCGCGTTATTATCATTAGTTGAAAACATTTAAATAGAAGATAAGAATTAGGTGTTATGGTAGAAAATTACGGATTTAATATGTCAACTACGCAAGTCGATGATGTTAATGCACAAAAGTTTAATATAATAACCAGTACAGATTCCACTACGGTTTCAGTGGCGGCATCTTCAACAGCAGTTGTTGGAGAACTTACATTTGTGCCACAATATACCGGAACGGTTCTTGTTGAGGGATTTGTTATAGGAGCTGGTGGAACACTTCAAATAGGTATATCTAAGGCTAATGGAAAATCTGGTTCTGAGGTTGGTACAGGAGCAAAAGTTGTTTCTGCATCTACGGGTACTACACCAATCGGTCTTGTTATTTCAGGATTGACACCCTATTCGGTGTATTATATCGGTGTTATTGTTGATAACAGTGGAACATCAGCTATAAGTGCTAAAGGAGTTCTTAGTACAGCACAGGAACTTAGTACCGGAGTAATCAGGGGTTAAGAGTGAATAGGTAGAGTTCCCCCACTCTACTTTTTATGTATATTATTAAAGTTGATGGAAAGCTTATCAAGAATGATAATCTTGATCATTTGAGTTTTATTTTAGATTATTTAGTTTTTCGTGGTGAAGTTAAAGAAGAGAGTAGGGATATTGTCAAAGCTAAATTTGGTGGTATAAAAAACTTTTATTCAGGGGTTAAACCGCCATTTAAATTTGATCTTCCCTATTTTGTTGATGATAAGGGGGAGTTTTATAAGAGTGAGTTGGGTGTGGAGGAAAAGTTGGTGGATAATTTTGTGGTGGGTGCAATCGGGGAGGGAGTGTACTCTTTTCAAGGTATAAATATGAATACTGAGCAGAGTAATGTTGGTGTGGTTAGATACCGTAATTAACTTTAAGTATGCGTTTGATATAAGGATTTATGAAGCCGATTGTTTTCTTTCAAGAATTAGCTAAAGATTATAAGAGTTTAGAAGAAATTAAAGATAAAATAGAACTTATAGATAAAACCGCAAAAAGTTATGGATTAACTGAATATCATCAGCATTTTGAAAAAGCTATTAAAGAAGTAGAAAAAGGAAAGGATGGTATAGATCATTTTGTTGATAAGTATTTTCACGAGTTCTTGAGATATAAAGCAGAAGCAATATCAGAAGCAAATGATAGGAAGAGGAAACGTGAAAAATTACAGCGTCAAGCTGCGCGGGAAGAAGAGGAAGAGCCGGAAATGTCAGAGGAAGAGCGGCAGGAATTAGCAGATCGAGAAGCTAAAGAGAAAGTTGAGCGCGAGAAGAGGGAAGCCGAAGATAGATATAAAAGATTTTTTGGGAAAGATGAAGGTGGAATGCTTGAAAATATAAGATCAGTTATGCGGCGGTTGGTGGATATTTACATCGGTAATGAGCAGGTTTTGGGCAGTGATTTTCTTTATAATGGATTGGATACATTCAAGGATTTAGTTTCGGTGCATCTTCGGGAAGCGGTGGTTTCTTTAAAGGTTGTGGAAGAAGATTTAATGGAGTAATATGACAAGTTTCTTTTTGGGGTATAATATAGCTACGGGTGCGGGATTAAGTTTTAACTCCGCGACTAATGTTTTGAGTAATTCCGGAGTGTTGAGTTTACAGGGGGATACGGGTTCGTTATCATTGGTGGCGGGTACTGGAATCTCTATCAGTGGGTTGACGATAAGTAATGCGGGGATAGTTTCGGCAAGTGCGGGGAATGGAATATCGGTGAGTGGGAGTGATCCGCTGACGATTGCTATGACTGGAAGTTATAGTGGGAATTTTACAGTATCCGGAAGTGGTGATTCTAATGTTAATTTTGTAGTTAATGGTAGAATGCAAACGGGGGATAGTAATAATAATGGTGGAATTTGGGTAAATACTCCAAATACTATGTTTGTTGGTGCTTATGGGGTTTCTAAAATTGGATTTTATAATAATGGTAAATGGGGTTTAAAACTTTCAAGTACGGCGGCTGTAACAACTTATAATAATACTCTTGATAATGGTTCAGGGGATATGAGTATAGCAGGAACTTTATCTGTTTCTGGTGAAATTTCGGGTGGTTCATATAATTTAACTGGCGGTACTGGCATCTCTTTTAGTGGGGTTACTATAACGAATACTGGTATTATATCTGCGAGTGCGGGGGATGGTATTACAGTTAGTGGAACGAATCCGTTAACTATTGGTATGAGTGGGAGTTATAGTGGGAATATGACTGTAGGTGGTTTAACACAAATTCCAAATGGATTAGAAGATAGCACAGTAGATACTCCTGCTGCACCAAGTCAAGCACTATTTCATAATTTTACTACGAATGATATTACTGGCGCAAGATGGAGTATGCATAATGGTTATTATAGATGGAATTTGGCTCAAGAAACTACGACAGCAGGAACATTTCAGGATATATTATCTATTGATACTGGGCAAAGTCCCGGCGTTGGTTCTGATATATATTTTAGAGCTTTAGACACCTCTTTACCGCTTCATTTTGTTTCATTTCCATCTTATTCTTTTGATAATTCATTATCTGTAGATGGGGGTACTTTTACAATAAATGAGAGTGTTTCTACAACCGCGGGTACTTATTTAGATGCAATAATTTTTGATATAAATTCAAATAATAGATTTTATCATCAGGTATATGCTTCGGAGGGTAAGACTTCGAGTACAGATGGTGATTATTGGTTTGTGGGATGGGGAGCTACGGGTCAGCATCTTTTAACGGTATATGGTTCGGGGAATGTATCTATTGCTGGGGTATTAAATACTGCTGGAAGTGTTATAATAGCAGAAAATTCAACAGGTGCTTTTAGTGGTTATGATAATACTGGAAATATAAGATATTGGTTAGGTTATCAGGATGGTGGTAGTAATGATTTATATTTAAGAAATCCAGCGCCTTCAAGTAATTTATATTTAGGTGCAACAGTTGGTATATATACAGGAAATACAAGTGTTCCGCCATCAATCCGTAATACTCTCGATGATGGTTCTGGAAATATGAATGTTGCGGGTGTTATTACAAGCGGGAATAAAGTAACTTATACTAGTGGTTCAGGAACATTTACTGTACCGAGTGGGATTTCAATGTTGAAGGTTTATTTGATTGGAGCTGGGGGAGGAGGAGGTGGCGGATCAGATTATAATACTACTTATAGCGCAAGCGGAGGAGGCGGTGGAGGGGGCGGTGGAGCATTCATTTCTTTAGAATTGCCAGTTAATAGTGGTCAAGGGATTTCTTATAGTGTTGGGGGAGGTGGTTCAGGAGGAGCAACGGGTACTGATGGTAGTAATGGTGGTACTGGTGGTGCTACTCATTTTGGAGGGTTTTATGCTAATGGAGGATCAGGTGGTTCTGGAGCAGGCAGTACTTCTAATGGTGGTGGTGGAAGCGGTGGTTCTGGCGGAAGTTATCAAGTATTAAATGAAGATGGAGGTGCTGGTGAAGATAATCCTACTGTAGGTAAAGGGGGAAGTGGTGGAGGTTCTTATAATGGTTTTAATTATGGAGTTGGTGGAGCAGGTGGAAATGGAGGTACTTCTGCAAACCATAGTGGTAATCCCGGCGATACTGGTGGGGATGGAGCGATTATTATTTACATGAGTTAATCTTTATATATTAGAATTAAATGAGGTATTATGGAAATAAAAGATATAGAAGAAAAATTAAATGATAGTATGAAGGCGATAGAGGAGAACTATTTGAGTGTTAAGAATGTGCATAAAAATAGCATGGATAACATTTTTAGTAGTTTGGTTGCGAATGTGAAGTTTCTTTTTGAGCAGCTTAAAGCCGCGAAAGATGAGATAGAGAAACTAAAAAAAGAACTTGATGGTTTAAAGAAGGAAGATAAAAATGAGTGATGATAATCTCAATTATTATGTGAAATTACTCGATGAACAGATTGAATTAGTTAACCGCGAAAAGGAGATTGTATTATCCGGAAAACCGTTGGAATCTATTTTGCGCGATCTTAAAAAAATTCAATTTGAGTATAAAAAGATTTCAAATAGTTTAATTACTGTTTATAGAATGTTGCAGGAAATTTCGGATTGATTATATATTAGAGGTGAATAACGGAATATGGCAAATGAAGAAATGAAAAAACAAAGGGAAGCCGCCGAGCAAATGAAGAAGAAACAATTAGCAGATGAGGTTAAAATAAACACCACAAAAATAAGGGAGTTTGTTAAATCTGTTAAAGGTATTGCAAAAAAGAAAGAGAATATTGAGAAGTTGAATAAACTCGAAGAAAGAATGAATAATCTTCCTTCTGATGATAAAAAAGCAAAAGCAGAGATTCAGGAAGCTGAATTAGCGGTTAATTCTATAAGTTTTGATGAAGTTGGTATTAATTGGTTTATTGGAATACCTAGTGGGAGATTTATGTTTACCGCGTGGGTATCCCAGTTTATTGGATGGTTTACGCAGTATCCCGCCGTTACAAAAATTTCGGAGAGTAATAGGGTGGATTTGAATCGTTCTGATTTGATTCATTATGCGAAAAAAACTAATTTGAATATGATTATGATTGATTCGGATGGTATGGTTCAAACACCATTAGCGGAATGTGTTAAATATTTACAGGAGGATTTTGATGCGGGGTATGAGGTTGTACTTGCTCCGGTTCGTGCTATAACAGGTACGGTTTTGATTGAACCGGTGAATGAGGATGATATTAAAACTGATGCTCCCTTTGAGGCGGTAAAAGGTTCATTAACTTTTATTGGGATATCAAAAACTCTTTTGGCGAGATTGGATAAGCTTAATGATTATGGGTTGGTTAACGAGGAGTTTAAACCAATGTATTTAACTTATCTACCTAACAACTCAGAGGATTATCAGTTTTGTGATATGGTGAGAAGTAAATACAATGTGAAGATTGCTTGTGATCCGCGCATAAAGGTAGGTCATTATAAATCGTTTACACTTCCCCCGGTGTAATGATTAAATAGTTGTGAGGTATTAACTGCTATGGAAGGTAAAGTAGTTATAATAAAGAATGGTGAAGTGGTTAATATTGATCACAATATAATAACTTTTGGTGGGATTACACATTCGGTGGAGTTGATAAATGGTAATGGTTCGGGGGTTTTTAAATGGATGGCGGTTGGTACAGGTTCAACAGCTCCCTCTTCATCCCAAACTGGTTTAGTTACGCAAATTGATATAGTGGGTACAACTAATACGGAATCAACTACGGTTTCATCGGATGATACGGCGGTTTTTCAAGCTACATTTTCTTTTACTACAACTTACGTTTTGCGGGAAGCGGGATTATTTTCTTCTTCATCTGCGGGTGTAATGTTGGCAAGAAGGGTATTTGCGGGTGTAAGTGTGGTTAATGGAGATTCAGTTAGTGTTATATGGAGTGTTCGGCTTTAGAATGGTTTATATAATTGAAAGAGATGGAGGGATATGGTAGCAACAAAATCAGTAAGTAATAAGAAAGTTATATTTGGATTGGCAGCAACGTTAGCGGCATTTCTATTTTCCTTTGGTTATAGCCTAGCGCATATTGGAGGGATAGTTGGATTTCTTCTGGCAGCTTTGGATATTGGGGTAGGATTTGTGGTTATATTTATTGGATACCTTCCTCTTGTTAAGCTTCCAGTTAGTACATCGCCATTTGTGGTTGATCTTACTAAACTTCAAGCAGATATAGATGCAGGTGAAGCAAAACTAACTCCTCAAGATATTGCTTTTATTAAGCAGCTTCTTCCGCTTTTAGAAAGTTTGATAGCTTCTAAGGAAAGTGCCGCGGTTAATAAACCAAAAGCATAAATCATTAATAACACTACTCCTTTGTGAGTACATTTAATTTAAATTTTAAAGATAATTTTCTTTATCCCGCCGAGGTTGATTTTAGTGAAACGGCTGAGATAGATGATTATCGTGAATATTTTAATTTTATAACATCTAAAGAAGATTCGATAGATGTAGTTTCTGGTAAGTTTAATTTTGGATTGAATAGTAAATTAGCCGCGAGTTTGAACATAACGGAATCACTTAATAAAGTTATTAAGTACATTGAGAGATTTACAAGTAGTTTAACAGTATCGGAATCTCTTATTAAGGTTGTTAAATATAATAAAGTATTATCTGATTCTTTTACTACCATTGAATCATTAACAAAGATTATTCACTATGATAAGGTATTAAAAGATAGTTTAACGTTATCTGATCTACTTAAAAAGATAATGAAGTATGTAGAAGTATTTACTTTTAATATTGAGTTGAAAGAGAATATTAAATATACTTTGAAGCGGTTAATTGAATTAAGTAATAGTTTTAGTATTACTCAGAAATTAATACCTTCGGTTGGGTTAAAATTTTCTTCTGAATTTACCGCGAGTGAATCATTAAAAACTACTGCAAGTCATATTAAAACATTTGAAAATACTTTCGTATTAACGGAGAAAATAATTTCGCGGAGTATTTCTGAGCGGGTGGCATCTTCTTTAACTTTGGAGGATATAAGGAAGGAGTTGATATCGGTTAAGTTTGTATCCTCATTTACGTTGGAAGATTTACTAAAGAAAATTATGCGTTATAATGAAGTTTTGCGGGATTCGTTTAGTTTGGTGGAGAAAATAATTAAGGTAGGGGTGGGGTTATCTTTATCTGTATCTTTTATTATAAAGGAGAATATAAAATACATATTGAAAAGGTTGATTGATTTAGTTGATAGTTTTAGTATTGATCAAAAACTTACACCTTTGGTTGGATTGAAGATTTCGGCGGAAATTTCTTTATCGGATTTATTGAAATACATAGAGAAGATAGTATTAACTCATACAGATAGTATAGTGATAACTCAATCAATAAGATATTTAATTAAGTTTGGTTTAAATAATGAGTTTAATTTAACAGATGAGATAAATCACATTGAGCAGTTGAAAATGCGTATTGTTATGATTTTGGATAATAGTTTTGCGCCAACTGAAAAAATGGTGAAGGTTGCTATATCAGAATTAGTTACCGCTAGTTTAACAATGGTTACAAAAATACCTTCATTTGGTATCTACTTGAAGGATAAATTAAGTTTATTGGAGAATAAATACTTTTTGTTATCAGATAAGTTTACTTCTTCATTTACTATGAGTACAAAGATACCGCTGATTGGGGTTAATTTATCTGCATCAATTTCGTTGATTGAAAAGTATAATTATTATCTTTCAACAAAAATTAAATCTACAATGGATTTGGCGGAGAAGGAGTATTTTGTTTATGATAAACCGCTCAAAGATAGTTTTACTTTATTGGATAAAATATTTAAGTTGTGTAAGGAGATTATTTCGGCATCTATTTCTTTAGTTGAGAAAATAAAATTGGGGATAGGTAATAAGTTGGTTGCTGATATAAAATTATCAGAAGTATCTCCAAAGAAAAATGTGTTTAAGAAATTATTGGAAAAGTTTTATATGTTAACTCGATTTGAATTTAATTTGGATTATAAATTAATTAATAATAGTTTCTCAGTTAGTGAAAAAAGTTATTTTACTTTGGATTATACGAAGTTTAAGAGTTCATTTATAATTTCAGATAAACTTGTTAGTTTGGAAGTAGAATTTAATTTGCGGAATATTATTAAGTTAATAGAGGCTTTAAGGTATATTGTTGCTGATAAGTTTTTTATTTCTGATTCACTATCGATTGGTGAGAAGATAAAAAGTAAGATAGATATGCCGAAATTTGTTAATTCATTTAATGTGAGTGATAAGTATATTTTTGAATTTGGTTATAATAAGAAGGATGTTATAGAAATATATGATCGTATTAAAGATATACCGAAAGAAATTATTTTAGCAAATGATAAGATTTTATTAAGAAGTTCACTATATCGTATCATGCAATATAATGGTATATTCAGTTTCGTTGCTACACTAATACCTAGTGGAGTAGCAACTAAATACGAAGTCATCTATGATGAAAAATACGTTGATATTCAAAGAACAGGAAATGTTGTATTGATATACCCGCGAAATATACCTGTGAAGTATATAGGGTTTGGTACGGAGCAATTTAGTACATATGATGTTGAACTCCTCTTTTATATTTTTGGAACTTGGGAAGATTTAGAAAGTATCATAGCTCAGCTTCATATTAATGTTGCAAACTATATCGGCGGTACTGACGATGTTAATTTGGAAAGAACAGTATGGGTTAAGATAACTAGTGAAAAGAATCTACAATCTGAATTGAGAACCGCGCAAAAGTATAGTATGCATTTAGAGGTAATGGTATATGCTCCTCTTAAAGTAATACCACCGGAGAGTGAATAATGACAACCACACAATCTGTACCCTCGAATGTATTGCATTTTTTTAAAGTATCATTAAGTGGAACATTACCAACTACAACATTTCAGCAACAGTTTTTTACTTCAACTGCTCAATATGCTCCGTATGCTCGGAAAGATTTTGGGAATGTTGTTTTCTTTAATTTGAAGGGGGATCAAATATATGGGTGGTTAGAATTGATTTGGGAGGGTGTAGCGCGATTTTGGGTTAAGATTCCGGGTAATACTTCAACATTCTTTATTGGGTTCAGTACAACGGCTAGTTTCAATTTCGGGGTGAGTAATTATGTTGGGGAAGCGGCATATCTTACAACTACTTACGGGATAGTTGATAATGGTTCGTTGGTGTTTCCTTATTATACTAATTTTGTTGGAGGAATATTAAGTTCTACATGGGGAGTAATGAATGTATTATTTGGTATGAATCAAGTACCTGTTTATCCTCCGTCAAGTGGGTTATATATAACGGGGATAACTTCTGATCAGGGGATAATCAATAATGCGGTTAAAATATCTCCGCCATATATTATTGATATGAGGTTTAACAGTATGATGAGTTCAACTCTTTTTATGGGATTATGTGGTTCAGCATATTCAAGAACTGGTGGTGGTTCAACATCTCCCGCGGCTAATGGTACTGGTATGTATTTTCCGAGTGAGTTACATAAATCGGTTGGATATGTATATTTTACTTTGAATGCGTTTTCTTATTTTGGTGGATTTGGTATAAACATGTCAACTTATCCGGTTCAACAGGGAGGAGCGAGTCATCAGAACGTTTATTATGTTATGAGTGGATATGCTACTTCTACGAGTACATTTATGTTGGTTAACTATGGTGGAGTACCGCTGAACAATTATGCAACATCGGGGGTATATTCAACCCATCTTTATAGTGGTGGAACGGCAATGAGTGGGTATTTAACTATAGGTGTGGGGAGTACGGCTACTTTCCTTATTCAGTTTATAAGAACGCGGGTTTATACAACTTATATGCCGGATGTTAGTGTGGGTAAGGTTGAAACATCTACGAACAAGGTTCAGGTACGAATGACATTATCAGATAGTTTGAAGGTTGGTTAATGGTAACTACAACAACATCATTAGTTGATTCAATGACTTTATCTGTGAATTATACGATTGAGTATGGTTCTACTTTGGATTTAATGTATTCAGCAATGGTATATCTTAGGCAGGAGATTTCATCTACTATGGGAACAACGATTGCTATTGATCAGGTTGCAAATATAAAGAATGTTGATGTACAAAGAGCGGGTAATGCAGTTGTAATAATACCTAATGCTGTTAAACCAAGAGTATTTGGGGAAAGAAACTATTATAATAACTATGAATTTACTGTGCGGGTATATAGTGCATATTTGAGTTCAACAAATGCTTTTAGTTTATATTGGAAGTATATTGATAATTTTATGAGGAATAATTTAATGAGTATTATTATAGGGAATAAGTTAGTAAAGGGTGGAGTTGTTGTAGGTTATGCAAGTAGTGGAGATTTGACACCAACCATTACTGTAAGGGGAATACGCTATGTTAATTATACAGTTCAGATTGATGTGGTATATTGAGGGGTGCTATAAAAAATAAGAACCATTAAATAGATGTATTTGATTAACTGGTATGAGAGCAGATTTAGTAAGGCTATTGCAAATGCTGGAACATGGATATACAATCTCTTTGAAGAAGCCAGATTCAGGGGATATTGTATTTTATGATAAGCCGGAGAAATTAAAAACGGATTTTAATGATGGGGAGCATCTTTTCGAGGTTACAGATATAGGTGGTAATTATGCAACGGTGGTAGTTAAAAAGGATTATCAAGAGCCGCTTTTGGATAATGAGAGGGTTGATAGGGAGAATATGGTACTACTTGGTGTTGCTAATAGGATAGCCGCGAAGTATGGTGCGAGTGAGGAAGCATTGGAAGCGGTGCGGGGATTTTTGCTGAGTAAGGTTGAATCTCTTAAAAGAAGATTGGTTAAATATTATGGATTTAAATGGTTGGATTTTGTGGAGAGTGATACTTCTTTAAAGGAAGCGGTTATTCGGTTTATTCAGGGGCATTTGCGGCAAACTATTGAGAAGATTGTTCTTTCTTACATGAATAAGGCTAATTATGTTCACGAGGGTAAGGTGCATCATTTGAACGTTAATATGTTTCCGGTAACACAGGCAGAGGATGAGGAGAAAACAGAACCCCCAGCAGGTGATAAGTTTTCTGAGCCAATGTTTGAATCGGTTGCTGGTGCTGAAACAAGGCGGTTGAAAAGAGAAAAGGCAGAAAGGTGATGGCTTTGAGTGATTACGTTACACAAGAGGAGTTTCAAGACTTAGTTGAAGTCGTTGAAAAGAATAAAGAAAAATTTGATTTTGTACTTCAAGATTTAACTGGTGAAATTAAAAAATTTACTGCGTTAGTTAAAGAGGTTAATGCAGAAGTGTATAAATTAACTGGAATTTTAGAATCTCATACTGCGATGATTAATAATTTATTTGCGGTTGCTAATACTGAGCAATTACGAAAAATGCGGGAAGAAAATCAAGCATCTCGCGTAAAGGATTATAAATTAAAATTAAAAGATGTTATAATAGCGGCGATGGGGGTAGGGTTAACAGCGCTTAGTACGATTATTATTTTGAGAGGTATTCTATGATTCAGAAAGATTTGCGGGAAATAATTGTTAATAATGAAAATGATAGAATGATTGAGGGTTATGCTAGCGTGGAGATTTTAGATAGGCAGAATGATATTGTACCGATAGAAACTATGGAGAAGGCTATGCTGAATTATATGAAGCGTGGTGGATTATTGATGTTCGGTCATGAGAATAAACCTATTGGTAGGGTGATACAGTGGAATATTGAGGATAATCCTTCTTATAATGTTCCCGCGGTTAAGATTATAGGTTTAATTAATACTGGGTTTCAGTTGGATGATCAGGTGTGGAGTTTAATTCAGAAGAAAGAGTTAAAAGGATTTAGTATAGGTGGTAATGCAATTAAAGTGGGTCAGGCTCAAATGAGGGATAATACTACGGCTCGTGTTTTGGAAGAGATCGAGCTTAGTGAGATAAGTGTGGTTACTGAACCTGCTAATCAGGGTGCTATTATTAGTTCAGTTTCAATAGCGAAAAATATTAACATAGAGAAAATAGCAGATGAATTAATGGTTAATAAAAAGAGTTATCCGTGGGAAACTTGTGTAAGAGAAAATACCGCAAAATATGGTAGTGCTAAAACCGCAAGGAAAGTATGTGGAGCAATTCGTTCAAAGTATGGTAAGGGTGTAATGGAGGAAAAACCGCCGCTACTTTATTTAGATTTGGCGGTGGATTACGCAGAAAAGAATATAGATAAAACTTTCAATAAAGAATATCCTTTTGCAAGATGTGTTTATAATTTTGTGAATAAGGGATACTCTTTTCAAGAAGCGCAAAAAACTTGTACTTTGATTAAGTGGGGTTCGTTTAAAGAGGGTATTGTTGAGTTAGATTTTGCTAAATTGGAATCTAAAATGCCAACAGATTTTAAAAATAGTTGTGTTAGAGCCGCCGAAGCAAGTGGAGTACCTTCGGATAAGAGCGGGAACATCTGTGAATTGATTTATAGAAAGTATTTAAATGGAAATGCGGAAGAAGCTAATAAGATGAAAGAAGGGTTTGATGATGGTTCTATTCCGTTTCCTAAAGCAATTTATGAGCGTGAGTATTACTTATATAAACCGGATTACTATTGGGATGTTACGGTTCGTGGGCATAGACCTCCGGAGTTTTTCTGGAATACCTGTAAGGAGGTTGCTAGTGGGGTTGATTTTATAGAGGGTGTACCGCGGGGTGCAGAGAGATTTTGTGGATTTCTTTTCTATCATAAGTTTGGTGGGAATGATGGAGTTGCTAATAAATGGGCGAAAGAGGCTAATATAAGTTATGATGATTTAAAAAAATGGTGGGAGCATCATCAGCAAAAAGTTGGTAATGATAGTACAGTTCCTTTTCCGGAAGTTCCGGATGAATTTATGCATGCGGTAGTTGTACAAGAGTTACCACCGAGTTATTGGTATGAGAAGATGGTTAAGAAGATGGATGGGGATAGGATTGGAACATTGCTTCTTTATTATCAGAATAAGGGTAAGGTGGATGTTGGAATACAAAAAGGTGTAAAGGTTGAATATGAACCAATTTCTCCTTCGGTATTATGGCTATATAAGAATAGCGAAAGTTTTAAAAAGGCGATAGATGGTATTGTTGAAATATCTAAACCATTTGCGGGATATAAGAATTTTGCGGCATGTGAGAGAAGTAATAGTAAGAAGTATGGTAAGAAAGGTGCGCAAAGAGTTTGTGGTTATCTTAAACATAAAACCGAGAAGGGAACATTTAAAAAGGGTGATGAGGAAGTTATTGATAAGGTTATTAAATTCTTAAAGAGATGGGAGAATGAAGAAGGGGATGTGAAATGCCCTTATTGCAAAAAGATGATTCCCGGTGTTTATGAAGCGGCATTGCACGTTATGGATGAGCATCCGGAAACAGTTGTGCATTTGTATAAAGGGGTAAAAAAAAATTTAAACCGATAAAAAAGGAAACTTTTGTGGTGAGTAGATGGCATGATAAACCTTTGAGGAGGGGTATATATGCATTGATTATTAACGAGAAGAATCCTTTTAAGAGATTTCATGCGGCGGGGCATAGTTTGGATAGATTAGTTAATGAACCGGATGAAGATAGTTTAGTTGCGGCGGATGATTTTCTTCATAGGGTGAATGATAAGTTGGAGGCGGAGAAGGGTAGGAAATTTGTGGTGGGTGTAATAAATACGGTGCATCCTTTTTATGTTAATGAGTATAGTATGCAGGATGAGTTTTATTTTTCTTATCATGCATTGGAAAGATTAACACATAGGAGTTATTCTGATATTAAAGGGAATTTTTTGCGTACTGATAATAAGTTAGCGGATATTGCTAGAGAGATGGGATATGATTCGGTGGTGTGGGTAATTGATGGAGTACCAACGGAAATATACTTTTTTGGTGATATGAATAATGTTAAGTGGTATAATATGTAAAAAAATAAACATTTAAATATGAGTATTGCATCGGTGGTATATGACGATTGTTAAAGCAGAGAAGCGTAAGAAGAATCCGGCTGAGAAATTGGTTGGTAAAAAGAAGATTAGGAAGGAAAGTTTAGTATGCCCCGAATGCGGCATGGAGTTTGAGGATGTAGATGAGTATGCCGATCATAGGGCAGATGAGAAAAGAGGACAGAGTAAAGTGGATTATGTGGAGGAAGATGAAGATATGGAAAAAGAAGCTGAAGATCAATATGAAGAGGAAGAGGGTGAAGAGAGAGGTATAAAGCACAAGAGAGAGGGCGTTAAGCCGGAAGCTGAGGAAGAATATACAGAGGATGAAGAAAGTCAGCTTAAGAGGGATAAAGTTTCTCCGGAAGCTAAGGCTCTACAGGCAAGGGTAGCTAAGTTGGAAGCAACTTCAAGGAAACTTGCTAAGGTGCAGTTTAAGAAACTCGAAGAGGATGAAGAGGAGTTCGAGGATGAAGAGTTGGATGAGGATATAAAGGAGCGGGTTGATTCGCTGGAAGATAAAGTTGATAAGATTCTTTCGATATTACAGGGTGGGAAGCCGGAAGAGGCTGATGATGATGAGGTAATACTGGAAGAGGAGAAAGCTAACTATAAGAATCAGGGTAAGAGTACAAAGGTTCTTGATAGAAAAGAGCAGCTTCCACAGGTAGTTAATCCTAATGATACGCTTCCAGAAGAGGGTTTCGCTAATGATGCTCAGAGGCAGAAACTTTACAAGAAGGGAGAGACAATAGTTAAGGGTAAGAATATGAATGCAGTAGGTGTTGTGAATAAGATGCCATCCAGTGTGGTTGGTAGTTCGGCGGATAGTCAATCAAGCGCCATTTCAGTTGATGAGATACTCAAAGGAGTGCTAACTGGAAGGCTTAAAGCTAGAGATGTTTTTAATGGGAGGTTCGCATAATGCCGTTTGTAGCACCCGCAAGGGATTTAGCATCAGCAAAGACGCGTGATCTTACATTACAGGATATTATCGCTTACTTTAAGATGAGTGCGCCAGAACCAAATCTTTCATTTAGTGCATATCCGCTCATACAGAAAGCGGCAATAAACACCGGTCAGGGATTGGGTGTTTGGAATCCGATATATGGTGCGCAGGCATGGTATCAGTTAAATACTGAATCTAACTGGTTTGCATCTATGCCAAAGTTTACGTGGGATAAGTCAGGTTTCAGAATAATCATGAGCTTCACAAGAGAAGCATCGCAGATGGCAATTACTCAAACTGGAACGCTCCCGACACCAACCATACCTAATATCGAAGTTGTGAAGATTACTCCAAAACAGGAAGTAAATACGTTCATGACAACTCAGATTGTTCAGAAGTTAGCAAGTGAATCAATTGATGATATATTTGGTAATCTGGATACAATAAGAGCGCTTTATGCTACAGAACACGTTAAGTTGCTTAACGAACAGATTGGTACGCTAGTGGTTGGAACATCCGCATCAACATCTCTTAATGGTTCAAACAATCTTGCATTTGAATCTATTGATAGGATAGTTTCTAGTTATGCAGAGGGAATAGCGGCAGGTTTGAGTTCAACAAGTACTCCAACAATTTCGCAGGTTCTTAACCCATGGCTCGGTGCAATCAACAGAGGAGCAGGTGCTTCCAGATATGATGCATACGTGGTTAGTGGTTCTACATATCTTACTGGTTCTTCACCAGCACTTGCAAAAGCCGCAATAACGGATGCAACGCTGAGAAAAACGATACAGGGAGTAAGAACAAATGGTGCGAACACTAACATTATGGTTACTGGGTATAATACTTATGCTTCTGTTCAGGGCTTGTACCAAACCTATGTACGATATTTCCCGATGAGTGAAACATTGGTTTCATTTGATTACAACGGAATACAAACAGGAGAAGGTGTAATTGGTGGAGTTCAGGTAGCAACCATTTACGGTATTCCACTCTTAACCGCTGTTAATACGCCAAGTTCGCAGGGAAACGGTTTCGAGAATATCTATTTGCTTGACAGTACGGATACTGAAAACTATGGTTACGGAAGGCTTGGAGTTCAGATGCTACAACCAACTACTTACAACGAAACTGATGAGCAGATGCAGCTTCTGTTGCAGAGTCTTACCTATGAAGGTATGTATGTAACCATTGGTGAAATGATCACCCGTTTCTTCGGGGCTCAAGCCAAGATTCGCGACATAACTGGCTAAACAAAAAGCGAAACATTTAAATATATTTTTTTAATATCTCCTTATGATAACAGAAGATAAGGAGAAAATAGTTTTTTTATATAAGAATGGTAAAAGTGTTATTGATATCGCCAATGATTTTGGTATAAGCGATAGAACAATAGTTTCTTATTTGAAAGATGTGGGAGTATTTATTCCAGTTACTCATAAAGTAGATGAGATTACCAAAGATAAGATTTGTGAGGAGTACATTAGTGGTAAGAGTTCGGAAGAGATTGGTGAGAAATATGGGATAACAGGAGCGGGTGTTCTTTATATATTGAAATGTAGAGGAATACAGAGGAGGGATAATAGTGAGTGTCAGCGTAAGTTAAATTTAAATGAAGAGGTGTTTGATGAGTTTACAGAGGAGAGTTTATACTGGTTGGGATTTTTGACGGCGGATGGAAGTTTGAGTGGAAATCAAATCCTTTTAAGGTTAACGGTAAAGGATAAGGATCATTTGGAGAAGTTTAAGAAGTTTTTAGGTAGTGATGCGGAGGTTAAAGAGTATATTGCTAAAGGATTTAATAAGGAATATCCAGCGGCTAAGTTTGTTGTAAATTCTAAAAAGATGGCGAATAGATTGCGGGATTTAGGATTTGTTAAGGATAGGAAGAATGTATATCCAGATTGGTTGAATGAGTTGAGTGATGATCAGTTCCGCCATTGGTTGCGGGGATTATGGGATGGTGATGGTACTGTTGGAATAAAGAGTGGTAATTATGGTGCGAATTATTATCCTTATGTTAGTTTGTGTGGTTATTTAGAATTATTAAAACCCGCGATAGAAAGGTTGATATCTATTCTGGGAGTTAGAAGGAATATGTTTTTATTGAAGGGAAATAATAAAAAGATAGTTAGCATTGATTGGGAGGGTAATGATGCCGAAAAAGTGAGGGATTATCTTTATGGGAATGCCGCGGTTTTTATGGATAGGAAATCGGATGGATTAATCTAATTCTTTATATACTATTTTAATATTAACCATTTATGGAAATTGAAAAAAAATACTACAATATTTTAGCGGGATTAGTTTCAGAGAAAGAAGTTGAAGCGTGGATTCTTTTAGAAAAGAAAGAGGTTTTTTATTATCCTTATGATCCTAATACGGATACTCACGAAAAAGAGAAGCAATCGCGGATTAAGGAGGAAATATTTTATTCTAAAAATATCATTGAAATGTTAGAGCCGGATACTTTTGAGCTTGGTTTTAGTGATTTATCGTATGATAAGTTAAAGAATGTTGAGTTGGATGATAAGGTGGAGTATAAGTTTGTACCCTCGGTTGTGATTGAATTGTTTAGTTATATGATAAAGAAGGATAAAGTTCGGGTTAATTTTGATGGAGAGGTTCGGGGTTCTTTTATTGGTTATATTGATTGTATGTTTAATGATGATTGCGCAATAGTGGATGATTTGGATAATGATAAAAATTCAATCTACATTGATTATAAAAGGATTTATTCGGTGGAAAAAGTTTAATAGTATCAGATTGATACAGAGGCATGAGTACAACTTATACTAGTACACCGCCAACTGTTACCATAGGTTCAACTTCGCAGGTTAAATGGGCGGGTGGAGTTCCTTATATTAGTGCAAATGAAGTATTGCAGTATATGAAGATTGCTAATCCACAACCAAGTGATTATATGCTATTAAACAACATTATTATACCGATAGTATGCCAGTATATAGATGAATTAACTGGTACAACGTGGGGTGTAAAAACAACTACGGAGTATTATTCTATCGGCAGACCTTCTTATCTTGGGTGGTATTTGATAGGTTCTCCGGTTTATTTGCAACACTATCCTATATATGCAGTTAGTAGTACACATACCGCGATTAGTTTAGGGATATGGAATGGTACGCAATATCAGCAGTGGGTTAACTATATGGTGGAAGCGAGGTGGGGTTCATATTGGTTTGATAAAGCCGCGGGAATATTGTGGATAATAGGTTGGTATTGGTATATGGGTTACGAGGTAGCGATAACCTATAAGTATGGTTATAATACGGCGGGTACATTGAATCTTGACGGGAGGATTAGATTGCTTTCTCTTTATAAAGCAACTAAATTATTCTTGGATAATGAGAGATATACGGCTCAGGTTAGTGAGGGAATAGGTGGTATATCAATGCAGGATTTGTGGAAATATTTAGTTCAGGATATTGCGGAGATTGAACATTGGATACAATCGTTTAGGGTAATGACTGGTTCTTGGATGCCATAATCTTTATATCATAGATTTAAATATCGATGTATGACTAAACAAACGATTTATGGTGATTTGAATAGAAGTTGGAGAATCAGTATCCGCAAATATCAGGATGGATTTAATGTAACAGTTAAGATTAGAGTTAAGAATATTAATTTTTATCAGTTTGCTGAAGTACAAACTTCAACATTTACTTATTTTCCTTCATCGGTTACTATTAGTAATGATCCTAAGTTTATACAAACGGAAGTAGTTTCTTCTAATACAGCGGTTTATTCCAATTTTTTGCAAGTTGAACCAATTACTACAACCATTGATAATCCTGAAATTATTGTGAAGTTTTTTATTAAGGATAAAACCCGCGATGAGATTGAGAATATGATTGTGCCGGATTTGATACACGCGATGCTTCCGTTTCGGGGTTGATAATGTATCTTGGTAAGCATTTTTTAGTTGAATTATATGGGGTGGATGCGGAGATATTGAAATCGGAGATTGATTTAAAACAGATAGTGGAAACATCTTTATTGGTGGGTAAGTTACATAAGGTGGATGATATTTATTATGCGTTTAAAGATGGTGGGGTTAGTGGGGTGGTGTTATTGAAGGAATCTCATCTTTCTTTTCATACATGGAGTGAGTATGGTTATATGGCGTTGGATATATTTAGTTGTGGAGAGAAGAGTGAACCGGAGAAGGCTATTGATTTTATTGTAACATCATTGAAGGCGGATAAGGTTTTTATAAATAAAGAGGAGCGTGGTTATATTTATAAGGGAGGAAGCATTTAGGTATTATGGCGAGTATAGGAGCAGTTCAGGTTTTTCCAGCATCACAATTTGAAGCAAAGTTTGCAGTTGAATCATCTTTTAATGCGGGATATAGTACTACAAATGTGTTAGGTGTTTTAGGGTTGGGAATGAATTTAACTGCTTTTAAAGTTGAAGATCAATTTGAGGGTTTGTTTAGGTTGGGTTCAAGAACCGCGCAAACCTTTTATTCAAAAGGAGTTAAAGTTAGTATAGATGCAGATTTTGTATTGGCGGCAGATAATGGGAATTGGTTAAAGGCATTTTTTGATTATAGTTATACAACTACTGCTTATCCAACTAATCCTGCTACAACAACTGCTAAAAGTGTAACGGCTTATACAGTACCCGACTTTCAAACATCAAGTACGGGTGCGGGTAAATTACCTAGTTTATCTGTGGCAGTTCATGATGCATTTTATAATATGTATATTGGTAGTGGGTTGGTTGCAAATACGGTTGATATAAATTATGAAGAGGGTGCTGCTGTAGATGTGAAGTTAAATTTTCTAGGTACGGATTTACAGTATTATGCGAAGGGATCAGCTTCAATACCAACAGGTTCAAATTCGTTTAGTTCAACATTATATCCATCTCAACCGTTAACATGGGCGGCAACTGTGATTAGTTCTGATACAACTAGTTCATCTCAGATAACTAGACAACCAGTAAAGAGTTTTAAATTAAAATTGGATAATGATGTTGATATGTTTTATGCATTGGGTGATGTTTTTTATTCTAATTTTGTTCCTAGAAAGTTTAAGGTGAGTGGTAGCATAGATGTTTATCATGATTCTGGTATTGTTGAACAGATAAGTTCATTTGCTAAAGATGAAAGTTCACATGTGAATGCTTCAATAACTTTGAAGGTTGCAAATTCACAATATGGATATATTTTTATAATAGATAATAATTGGTATAATGAGGGAGGATTTACTTTAAAACCAGTTGATCCGGTAATAGATAATCTAACCTTTGAAGCAACAAATGTGGTGATACAATATGGGTGAAATGGAATTTGAAATAGATGGGAAAATGGTGAAGATTAGTGTGAAGAAGTTATCGTATAAGGTATATAATGATATCTTACAGAAATGCTCGAAGATAAATGTAAATGGTGCGAATACTAGTACAGATATTAATTTCTTTAAGCTGCGATATATGATAACAGAAGCGAGTATTGTTTTACCAGTGGGATATAAATTGGATGAACTTCCGGCAGAGGTGGGTAATAAGCTTGAATCAATAGCAATGGAAGCTATTGGAATGGGTGATAAGCCATCCTTTCCTGAGTAAATTTGATAGAAACGATTTTGATACGAGATATTTACTTAGGAGGTGGTTGAGAATGAGTACCGCTGATATTGATAATCTTTCTATGCTTGAGTTAAAGCATTATGTTGAGAAGTTGTATGAAGAACAGAAACGGGTTGAGATGGAATCTTCATCCTTAAATAAGAGAATATAATATACTATATATGACGATTTTAAAAGAAGCGGATCAAACAGTTGCTAGTATATTTGAATTTGTATTTATTGTATATTTAATTGGGTGGGTGTTTTTTGGATTTTTCGGGGGATTACAAACTATTTGGTATATTGGTAATCATCGGTTATTAAAGAAGAGGAGATATACGGAGTGGTTTAAGGGGTATGCTTGGATGTATTATTTTATAGTGGCAATCAGCATCTTTTTCTTTTTTGGTTTTATTATTATGGCATTAGCTCATGCAGGTTGGTGGGGAATTACATCTCCGGTTTTAATTAAGTTATCATTAAATTTCGGGGAGTTTTATTTATTGATTGCTTTATTGGGTATATGGTATCCTTATGCAATGGTTGAGAGTTTTTTCAAAAATAAGCCGCGGGTTCTTAGGTGAATCTTTTTATAGAGTTTAATACTATGGGATTGTGGCAGATATAAAAGAAGGAATAGAGAAGTTATTACGTACATTTGTTCAGAGTAAGTCAGAGGTTATAGATGTTATTGAGAAACAAATAGCTGGGCATATGGAAGTTATTATGAAGGATATCGGTAAGACGAATGATGATATTGCCAATGATTTTAAGAAGTTGAATCCAAGATTTGCTGATGCGCTTGTTAAAGTACAACATTTTACTGATCAGGGAGAAAAAATGCTTAAGGTGGTTGCTCAGATCGATCCCACAATAAAAAATATGATGAGGGGTATTATGATTCCGGTAACTGCGGGATTTAATAAACTTATTAGAAGTTTTGATTTTTCATCTATAATGAAATCTGGATTTGAATATATGAAGGGAGCATTTGTAAGTGTTGGAGCAAGTCTTAATGCTCACGCTGAAAGGTTGAGAGCATCCAACGGGCAGTTTATGTCAGAAACTACAGCTAAGGTTGTTAAATTACTTGGAGTGGGTATGATAGCATTAAGTGGTATAACAGCTATTATAGGTACATTGAAACCAGTACAAACGATTATTAGTGCTATTCAAAGTGTAATTAATGCAATATTTTTACCGCTTGGTTTATTATTGATGGCTTTATTGTTACCTGTTTTGATTCTTTTAGCCGCGCTTCTGAGAACAAATCTTTATAAGGAATTGATGAGTTTTGTAACTAAGTTTATTGGGGTAATGATTCCGGTGGCAACAGCAATAGCGGGATATATTGTGGATGTAATAAATGGTATAACGGATATAAGGGGTATAATATCATTTTTTGTTTCATTAGGAAGAGAAATTTGGAAACTTATTCAGGGAGCTTATAGTTTTCTTTCTGGAATTTTGCATCCCATTTTGAGCGGTATTTATGCATTTGTGGGGGCTTTATTAACTCCAATAAATTTGTTGGTTGGTTTGATTAAGGGGTTCACTGGGTTTACTAGTGGTGCGAGTAATTTCTTTGGTGGGATTATTAAAGGGATTGCATCTCTTGATACTGGTGGGAGTATAGTATCATCTGGATTGGCGGTTGTTCATAGGGGGGAAATGGTAATACCCGCGGGTCAGAATCAGGGAGGAAGTGTTAATAATCAGATTACAATACATGTGCATGGGATGGATTCAACCAGTACCAAAAATTTGGTGGATGAGGTAATGAGGCAGATTGAGAATAGAACCGGAAAGAGTTTAAGGTGGAGTTAATGAAATATCCTTATATTGTTAGAATGGATGATGGGGTGGAATTAGCGAGTACATCACCGTATTATAATAGTGCATATGATTCGGCAAAGGCTGGGGTTACTACAACGCATCGACCTTATTATCAGTTTCAGTTGGATACTCACATGAGTTTTTCGGATGAGATACCCTTGACAACTATGCCGATTCCAACGATAGAGTTTCCGCTTATTTTAAATTTGGGTGGGGCGAATTTGAGATTAACGGTTGATTGGAAAACGATTACGGTTGATGATGTTGCGGCTTTGATGCAGTTTTTTAGTAGTGCTAATCCGAGTGCTACATTTGCAATTAATTTGACGGCTCAGTGGGGGAGTGGAATATCGGGTGCTAATAATTCAATCTCTAATAGATATACATTTAGTACTACTTCAACTACTGATATGGTGATTAATGGGGTTATATCTTCATTGAGTATAAAAGAAGAGCCGGGTCAGATTATGTGGAGTTGTAGTATAGCGATGATGATAGGTGAGGAAGTTACATGAGCATTACAACTACTATTGCAAGTACAGTAGCATCTTCTACTACGGGGAGTGCATCGGCAAAATTAAGTATAGGAAGTACTGTTTATCTTACCGCGAGTATTAATTCAACTACAACTCTTGATGTAACGAGTACTGTTTCAGTGATTTCAAGTACGAACTATACCAAATATGAAACTATTACTTTGGTTGTTGGAAATGGCTCTAGTAAATATACATCAACAGTTGTTGTATCAGATGTTCATTTGATAGCGGGTACTTACACATTAAAGTTGCATAAATATATTCATGAATTGGGGGATAATCTTTCATATCCAGAGTGGGAAGGAGAAGCAACTATTCCAACGCGAAATACAGTAGCTACTATAACTCCGGTTAGTTTAACTACAACCGCCGCCGGAATAAATAATGCATTGAGTTATATATTAACAGTAAATAATATTGCAACCGCTACTTCGAGTACTAAGGCACAGTTGGTTGGGGAATTTGTTAATGAAGTAACTACTTCACCAAAAAGTACAACAGTAATGCCAAGTACAACTGCTACGGATGTAACAACAACTTATATCATTAATAGTACATCAACCTATAGTAAAGTAATATCGGTTGTATCTACATCAACTGATTATCCAAATAATGTAACTGGCGGATTACAATGGTTTTTTCAATATAAATTTACGGATTCAACTGGGTGGGTAACAACACTTCCGGTTAGAACTTATTATGTAACGAGTAGTTATAATTCATCTTATAGATTTACAATCTTGGTTAATGGTACAAAACTATATGCTCCCTTTAATATTGCTTGCGAAAGATCGATATATTCAGCGGGGGAGTTAGATTTTTCTATTACTCCCAAAGATATGAAAGTAACTTCAACTAGTAGTTTTACTACAACTTATTCAGTTAATAAAGGTGATACTGTTACTTTTTGGTATTTAGGTAATTTGGTTTTTACAGGAACGATTGAAAATATTAAAAAGAAAAATACTAATCAGTATGATTTAATTGCTTATGATAAGTTATATTATTTAACCGCGGTTAGAAAAACTCTTTCACTTGGGGTAAGTAATAAATCAAGTACAGTTAGTTTTGGTGTAATGATTAGTAATATCTTTTCAGGAACAAGTACCGCCGTTACAGTACCAACTACCACTTATGAGGGGTTTGGTTATAAATTAACTAATACTATATCACCATATTTTTCATTAATGCAATTATCTAATTTATTGGGATATAAGTTTGGTAGTACAGCAACCAATTTAGTTGCGTTATCTAAAATTTATAATAGTTCAACTACAACTGTATTAACAGAGAATAATAATAACTGGATACCAAAAAAGAGGAATGATGTTAATTATGGTTATAATCAAATATATGTTACCGCGAATGATTATACTACTACAAATGATTCTAAGTTAACTACATCAAGTACAAGTAAAGAATCTACAACAGGTCAGATTACCAGTAAGAGTTTGGTATTTAATTGGTTGTATTTGGCAGGAGATAAATGGAGTAAGTTAATAACAAGTACTGGCGGGGAATCTTTAACTACTTCTGTTGGAAATACATCTACTTTAGCTAAGCAAGGATTGGTTATATTGGGTAGTTATAATCAGCAGGGTTATCTTTCCGCGAGTACATGGTTTAATCTTCAAAGCCTTCCAATATCGAGTACTGGTTTAACTCAGGCAAAATTATTGAATTTGAGTGAACCTAATCGTTTTACAATAAAGTTTTCAGATAAAAGTACGTGGAGTAATTTATTCTTAAGTAAATATACTATAACATCTTCTGGATTAATGTTAACGTTGGTTAATATGCATCAGGATTTATGGAGTTTAATGAATACAGTTACCGCTACCAACGGTTAATCATATTCTTTTTATATCAGAACTCAATTAGAGGAATGAGGAAAAATGACAGAAAAATTTGTTGAATACAAAGAACTTGCGCCGAAGAAAAGTAACTCAGGTGATGGGAAAATGTTTACTCCCATACAAACGATTCTGGATAAACCATTGGTTATTCAGAAGTTTGAATGGAGTAGTTATAACGATGATCCCGTTCTCTTGATTTACAGTGATAAGGGAGTTATAAGAACGGGTAGTACTATTCTTATGAATCAAGTAAAGGATATCGAAGATAAACTGAAAGATTCATCTCTTAAAGCGAAGATCGTTGCGAGAGTAAATAAAAGGGGAAAAACGTATTATTCATTGGAGTGAGCTTTTATATCTTATTCCAACTTTAAATTTTTTAAAATTAATAATCACATGGTTACAAAAGATGAAAATAGTAATTGGTTTTGTACATGTGAAGATTTTTTATTTAGAAATAGAATGTGCAAACATATTAAATATGTTAGCGAAAATGAAGATAAATTAGAGGAGTTATGATTATGGTTAGTAGTTATTTGAAAGGGATTAATGATTTGATTGGTGGAGGTTTTAAGGAGAAAGAAGTATATTCATTGTATGGTTTTCCGAGTGTTGGTAAATCTCTTTATATGATTGAGGAAATGTTTAATTTGCTCGCGAATAAATATAGGGTTATTTGGATTGATACGGAGGGGGGATTTGATGGATTGTTTAATTCTTTTAAAGCGAAGTTTGAAGCTAAATATGGTGTAACTGATTACAGTAACTTTACATACCGCCGATGTTTGATGGTGGAAGATTTAGCTAAATATCTTGGGATGGATATTAATGTGAAATATGGTGATAAGATTACCGCCGATATAGTTGGGTTTACAAAAAAGGATGAGGATAATATTTATGAAGTGATTGGTAGAAAGAGAGGAAAGTTTGCTATTATTGTAGATAGTTTTACATCACCGCTCAAATTGCAGTTTGGTACATCTGTTCAGAATTTTGGAGCGAGATCGGATGCATCTAGTTATATAATTTTGGGGTTAATGAAAGTGATGGAACAAACGGGTGCATTTTCAATTTTGAGTAATCATTCAAGTAAGAATCCCACGAATCCTTATGTACAAGTTGGTAGTTTGAGAGGGGGGAATACAATAAAGTATTATTCAAAGTATATAATTGATTTTGAGGTTGAAAAGAAAAAGGTTCTTTCAGATGTTCGTAAGATTATAGCGGTGCGTACTTCTATTGCGAAAGATTGGGAATTATTCCGCTGGATTAAGGTTACGGATAATGGATATATTGATATAACAGAAACCGATTTGGAAGAGATGTTAAAGGGATCGTGAATGATGAGCGATATTTTTTGGAAAGAATATTCATTGTGGTGCAGAGGAAAAGAATTTCCGCGAGAAACAAAGTTTAGAAAGGTGATGTATAATAAAATTGATCTAGAATCCGAATGGAAAGGGGTGGATGATTATGTATCTATCTTTTCTCTTGATCAGGTTTTTTATGAAAATTTTGATACCTTTTATTTGGATATAGATGGTAAAGAGGGTGGAACGAAAGAAGCGTGGAGTAAGTTTGAGAAGATTAGAAAAGCGGTTAATTTGAGTAGAGTTTATTTTAGTGGTGTTGGGATAGCCGCGTTTGTGGATTTGGATTCTTTAATTAAAGGAAAGGATGTTTATAAAGCTACTATGAAGAAGTGGATTAAGGATAACGGGGTAGATGATTTGGTTGATCCCGCAACAGTTGGTGATGTGAGGAGGGTATCGAAAGTACCGTTTACAAAAAGTAGTAAAAGCGGTAATACAGTTGTTAGGTTTAATATTAATGATGATATGGGAATGATGATGAATAGGAGTGTTAATAGTATTCCAACGTTTGATTTGGGTATTAAAATTTTTCACGTTGAGCCAGTTTCTTTTATTAAGAAAGATATGAAAGTGATAGAGGGTAAATGGAAGGGTGAGTATCCGCCATGTATTGAGCAATCTATTATGAATTTGAAAATGACTGGGGAGTTGAATCATAGGGAGAGATTGCATTTTGCTGCGTTTCTTTTACAAATTGGGAGGGAAGATTTACTGTGGGATACTTTAAGATCAGCGAATGATTTTTCGGAATCGATTTCGGGATATCAGGTTGCTTATTTAAAGGATAGAAATTTTAAGCCGTTTAATTGTGTGAATGTTTCGGGAGAGATATGCCCTTTTGCGAATAAGAGGGAGTGTGTATTTTATCCGAACATTATGGTTTATATGGAGAAGTTTAAATGATTAAAGATGTAGTGAATGGATGGTATGAGGGGAATGAATTACGATTGTTAAAGGATGATGGTTCGATAGTTTTATCTGAACTATATGCGATGGAGTATCCCTATTTTTATTCTGATGTTGATTTAATGGGGAAAGATGGGGTTATAAAAACTACGAAGATGAAAGTTAAGTTAATGGAATCTTCGAGTATAACTGAGAGGGAAATGTATAAGGTAGAGGTTTATAATCCTTACGTTATTAGAGGGTTATTAAGGCATTGTAAGATTACCGCCGAATCTGATGTTCCTTATTTAGAAAGAAGATTGGGTGCGGATGGTATAATAGAATGGGTAGCTCAACCAACAAAATATGCTTATATTGATATTGAAGAAAAAAATGGTTCAATAAATTTAATAGGTTTAATTGATTCGATTAAGAAAGAGTATATTCCGTTTTATGAAGTTAAGGATTTTTTTAATTACATTTATGATAACCGAATAACTATTTTATTGGCGTGGAATGGTTGGGGTTACGACTATGGGAGGATAATGGATTATCTTAAAGGGGATGAACCGCAAGAATTATGGTTTAGACATGTTCTTCAATTAGATGCTATGGTAATGTATAGTACTTATTTACAAAAACAACTGATTGGATTGGATAAAGCGGCAAAGGAGCAAGGTTTAGCTGGTAAGTTAGAATTAACTAAATCTTTTAATGAGGTTGGGATGGATGAGTTGGTTGAATACAATAAGAGGGATGTTGAGGTTCTACGGGATATTGTAGAAACAACGGGGATTCTTTCTTTAAATTGTATGGCAGCTAATACAACAGGAGTTAAGATTGATCAGGTTAGTGCAGTTAGAATGTTTGATAATTTATTATTGAAGAAGTATCATAATACTGATGTGGTGTTGGCATCTACTAATACCGGAACAAAAAAAGCATTTAGGGGAGGAACGGTTATTAGTGAGGAATATGGAATATTTAGTAATTCAGTGTTTCTTGATTTCAGTAGTTTGTACCCGAATATTATTTTAAATGAAAGATATACAGGATTAAAGGGTGGAATTATATGGGATGTTATGAAAGAATTTGTTACGTATTTTTTGGATGAGAGAAAAAAATTCCGCAAATTGTATGATGAAACTAAAGAAACAAAGTATGATGTATTTCAGAAAATGTTTAAAATATTTGCAAATTCTTTGTATGGAGCGGTTGGGAATATTTATTTTAGATTTTATGAATGGGATATTCCGAATTTTATAACTGAAAGAGCGAGAGCAACACTTCAAAGATTGCGGGATGTTGTTATTAAGTATGGTTATAGAGCGCCGTATTCTGATACCGATTCTGTATTGATAGTTGATATCCCGAAAGATAAGGTTGCTTTTTTGGAGAATATAGTTAATAAAGAGATTTATCCTTATACGGTAAAGATAGAAAAACCATTCAAGAAAATATTGATGATGAAGAATTTAAAGAGTGATAAAGGTTCAAAGAAGAGATATGCCGGGTTTACAGAGGAGGGGGAGTTAGTTCCGGTTGGGTTGGAAATGGTACGAAATGATTGGACTGATTTAGCAAAGGAGGTAGAAGAGCAGGTATTGTTATTTTTGTTGAGGGATGATAAGGATAGGAATTTTGTGGAGGATTATTTAAAAAAGGTTCGTTTAACATTGCCATCTCTTTCTGCGGAAAAGTTTTTATTTAGTAAGGTTGTTGATTTGCAGAAAACATATAAGGTAAAAACTGCTAGTGTAAAGGTATTGGAGTTAGCTGGTTATAAACCGGAAGAAAAGGAGATTATGTTGCAGGGAGCTAAAAAGAAAGTTTATGTATTTTCTAATTATAAAGAAAAGTTAGTGGGTGTTCGATGGTTGATTGGGGAGAAACATAATTATATTTTTGTGAGTGAGGATGATAATCCTAATCTTTATAAGGATAAGATTGATTATGATTGGTATTTTAAGAAGCAAATCGAAGCGCCTATCGGTAGAATATTAGCTGTTCTTGGAAATTATATCACGGTGTTAGAACCTTTGGGGGAAAATCATTATAGGGAAATATATGGTGGGTTGGATAAATTTGTAGGATCGGGAGGAAGATAAATAATGACGTGTTATAACAAACGTAGCGAGATGATTTAAGGGTGTTAGGATTAGAATATCAAAAATGGAAAAAAGATTTAACCTTGCGCGATTTAGATAGGTTAAATGAGTTTGTATATAAAGGTAGAGGAATGGGATGGAGGAAAGTCGATTCCTATTCATTATATAATAGAAGCGAATTAAGAGGTGAAGAAATATGGATATGAAAATGGTAAAGGATTGGGGTAAAGTGAACGCGCCATTTATAACGAATGAGGATTTGCTCATAAAATTATACAAGGCGAAAGTTCTAAAAGAGAAGCCAGTGATAAAGAGTAGGATGCAGGGATCATATACGGAGATTGCTTCGTTGGAGGAGAATGTTCCGAGTATAATAATTGCAATGGTGCAACACGAGATTAGGGATACAATCTTTAAATCGTGTGCGGTTTGTAATAAGAAGGTGTGTAATGATCCTGAACATGGTGGTAAGATGGTAACTAAAGATGCTAAGGCTATACAGTTGGTTGATAATACGGATAGTATTCCAGCGTTTTTAGTGGTGGATGAGAATCAGATGGATGTATTCCGCAATTATGACATCTTCATCTTTTCCGGAGTTAAGGTGAAAGAAGATTCTCGATTTGGTGGTGGTTATCAATTTATGGTGAGAAGGTATATTCCTTTAAAGAGTAGTGAAGTTTCGGTTGTTATGGATATAATCAACTTTATAATTCTTAAAGGGGTGGATGGTGCAGTACCCGCGCAGGATTATTATAGATTCGTTGCTGGGTTGGATAAGGATGCTGTTGATAAAGCGGAGGAAGCGTTTATAAGGGGGAAGGATGCCAATACGGTGTGGGTTAAATGAGTGAGGAAGATAAAATAATAGAACAGTTTGTAAATAAAGTCGGTGAATGGATGGATAGTAATTATAGAGCGGATACTATTCATGTTACTTCTTTAGTTTATGATTGTGCAAGAAAAGTATGGTATGAGAGGAAGAAGGTTAAGCAAGTGCCATTAACGGCTGATCCGGAGGGATTGTTTAGGATGTGGATAGGAACGAAATTGCATGAAACACCTTTAACAGAGTATCATGAAACGCCGTTATCTTGGTTGATTTATGGGGAGAATGTTACTGGTACGATTGATGAAATATTTGAGATTGATGGTAAAAAAATTTTGATTGATAAAAAGTTTGTTGGTTATATACCGAATATGATTCGGGATCATTATCTTAAACAGATTCAAATTTACGCTGTTATGTTGAATGATATTAAAGGTATAAAGGTGGATAAGATTGGGATACTCTATTCTATGCCAATAGTTGATTATAAAACTAATCCGCGAAATAAAGTATATTTGGTTGATTTTACGGATGAGATGCTTAATCAAACTCGGAAAGAAATGTTTGATTTAGTTAGTAAAGTTTCAGAAGGTTTAAAAACAGATACATTACCGCCAAAGAATGTTACGTGGTATTGTAAGTATTGTTTGTATAAAGATATATGTGATAAGGAGGAAAAAGGTATATGAGTGCATCATTGATAGTTGATTCAAGAGAGCCGCAAAGAGTGTTAACGTTGTTGAATAAGAAGAGTATTCCATATAGATTGGATACATTGAACTATGGAGATTATATTATTCTTGGTAAACCATCGGTGGTTATTGAGAGGAAGAATATTTTTGATCTCTTTAATAGTTTGGATGATAATCGTATTTGGAAGCAACTGCGGGGATTAGAGAAGTATATTGGTTATAAGAAAGTACTTTTGATTGAAGGTAGTGTATGGCAGGTTATCAGCAATAAAGGTAAAGGTAAGCTTAATAAAGGTGGAATAGCCGCGAGATATATTGGGAGATATTATTCAACATTGGCTATAATAACAAAACAATGGGATGTTCAAATTGTTCATGTGGATACTCCATCGGATTCTGTTCACTATATAAGTAAGTTGATAGAGAAGGTTAATAGTGATGAAGTAGCTCCATATCCTATACTGGTTAGTAAGAATGATAGAGATATCAATGAAGAGGTGCGGGATATAATTGGTGCTATTGATGGGATAGGAGTTAAGAAGCGGGAGATTCTTTTAGATAAAGTAAAAACTATAGAAGATTTGGTTAAGTTAAATGAGGCGGATTTAATAAAGATGGTGGGTGATAAGTTGGGAAAACATATATATGAAGTGTTGCGTTATAAGGTTGATAGTAAATGAAGGTATGTGCAAAGCATCAGGAGATGTTTGTTAGGGATATAATAAATACCGTGGATTTATATGCGGTGGATGGGGTGATATCTCAATTAATGTTATTGAGGGTTAATGGGGATGAGTTTGGTTGGAATCCTTTTGTGTTTAAGGAAACGGTAGAGGTGAATGGCGGATGCCCGATTTGTTTTATGGATAAAAATGGTTCATCTTTTTATGATGAGGTAGTTAAAATAGTTAATAACCACGAGTATAGGATAGGAGGAGTATAATGGATTGTGAAGGATGCGGAAAAGAGTTAGAGAAGGGAGAGGAAGTTTTTAAAGTTATTGATAGGAATAAACGTGTGAGGATGGTTTGTTCTGTTTGTGAAATGCGCTATGATATGAGCCACGAAAACATTTTTGATGATTGATGGGATTATTTATATATCAGATTTACCTTATCTATTTATGGTAAAATTTAATACAAGAACATTTTGTGATGTTTGTGGAAAGGAAATAGTAGGAATAGAAAAGAATTGGCGCGGAGAAATAGAACTGAAAGTACCGATGGATGGTTTTGAGTATCTCGGAAAGAAGGAGAAAGAATTACCATTGGATAGTTTTGTTTCAATGGGAGTAGAGATACCAAAAGAATTTGTTGGTAGAAAGTTTCTGGATATTGTGGAGCATCTAAATAAGTATTATCATCTGGATTGCTACATAAAGAAGAAAGTTTCTGATCATGAGTTTGAGTTTGATTGGGTGAAAATGCTTCAAAATAAAATAGATAAGGGAGAAACAGATTTTAAAGATTTCTTTAAGATGTTTGATAAAATTCAGAGTGCAGATGAGCATACTGATGTTCTAAAATCTAAACTGATGAAGATGGTTACAAAAGTGAAAAATGATTAATTATGCAGAAATTTTTATTCTGTACTCTTTGTAGGAGATTTAAAACATTTAATATAGATGAATTAAAAGATCATTTAGCTTCCGCTCATCAGCGGGAGTTTAAATTATATTTTCTTTCGTTGATGAAGCGGTTAAGGGAGAATGATTTAAGTTTGATATATTTGAATGAAAGGCGGTATATAGATGTTACTTCTTTGTTTAAGGATTGGATGGATTCTATTTTGATTAATACGGAGGTGTTTTGATTGTTGTGGTTTGCTATGATTGAACCAACTACTCAGGGTGAAGCTAAATATGCGGGAACACCCATAGTAATGGTTAGAACAATGTTGTGTAATTTAACTTGTGTGGGATATGAAACGGTTGTTTTAACGAAAGATATGCAGTATTTGTTAGTGGGAGCGATATTGCCGGGTGAGCGGATTCTTTATTGGGATGGGAAGGATTTAAAGGAATCGGTGGTATTGGATGTTATTTCTAAGGAGGTAACGGAAGCTTATGAGTATTATACAGATGTGAAGGGATTAACTATAAGTGCTACGCCGGAACATAACTTCTTTTATAAGAAGAATAAAATGAAACCAATATCAAAATTAGTTGGTAAGAGGATTCTATATATATCGAAAGATGGTATTATGAAGGTTAAGATTACGGGTGTTAGTAATAAAAAAGCAATGAGAGTATATGATTTAGTTACTGAATCTGAAAAGTTTATAGCTAATGGATTTTTGGTTCATAATTGTTCGTGGTGTGATACTAAATATACTTGGAGAAAAAAAGATTTGATAGAAGGTATAAAATTATCAGTGGAAGAAGCAGTTAAAAGGGTAGTAGCAGCTAGTAAAGTAAACAATAGTAAAACTATTATGTTAACTGGTGGTGAGCCGCTGATATGGCAGAATAGCTTGGAATTTCAAAGTTTCTTAAGGGAGTGCAAAAAACTTGGATTTACTATACATGTTGAGACTAATGGTACAATGGTTATAAATAAAGAGATGAAGGAGTTAATTGATTTCTTTGTTATATCTCCGAAAGTAACAGAGTTTCCGGAGAGATATTCTACTGCGAATGTTTGGAGTTATTATTCAGTTCCGCATCTTTGGAAGTTTGTATATGATGAGAGTGATAGTAATTTAAAGATAAGAGAGTGGTTGCTTAAATATAATGTTGATAGGAATGATGATATTTGGTTGATGCCGGAAGGAGTAACAAAGGAAAAATTGGATAAAGGGATTGAGATGATTCGGGAGCATCTTTATGAATTTTCAAGAGATGGTTTCCGTAGTATTCATATAACAGATAGATATCAGATAAAAGAGGGTTATTTATGAGTGTTAAAATAAAGATTAATGAGGATGGTAGTATAACGGTGGATGGATTGGATAAGGATTTTTTGTATGTGTTGAAGAAGCATAAGAGATTTTATGCTATGTATGCTGATGGTGGATTTGCTCTTGTATGGGATAAAAATTCTGTAAGTTATGCAGATGTAGGTAAGGGGCATGAAGATTTATACAGATGAAGAATTAGCTAATAATATTCGTAGTATTATTACTAAGCTTAATACGCAATATAAGTGGGATATGCCGGAAGAAGATATAAAGGAAACACCTGAACGGATTGTTAAAATGTTTGGGGAGTTTAATAGTAAAAGAAATTATGATAAATTTAAAACATTTAAGGTAGAGGCTCATGGGGAGTTAATTATATTGAAAGATATGGAGTTTTATAGTTTGTGCAGTCATCATTTTCTTCCCTTTTTTGGTACAGTTACTATTGCTTATTTACCATCTACGGAAGTGGTTGGGGTAAGTAAATTGAGTAGAATAGTTAGTTCAGTTTCATTGAAGCCAAGTTTACAGGAGAAGGTTGGTATTGATATTGCCGATAAGATTGAGAAGGTACTTAATCCGGAGGGTTTGATGGTGTTAATTAAAGCGAGGCACATGTGTATGATGATGAGAGGAGTAAGAGATTCACCGGAGATGATTACATCTGTTATGAGGGGTAGTTTCTTAACTAATGAGCAGCTTAAGATGGAAGTATTGGGATTGATAAAATGAAGTATATATTTACATTGATGCCGATTGAATATAGGAATACAGTTTTTTCAACAGAAGCCGCGAGAATGTGGTGTAAGGAGCATTTTGATTGTGAGGTGGTTAATAAGGATAATAAAATATTTAAAGTTAAACCGAATGAGTTTTTTAGTTTTCGGGATTATTTCTTGTATATGTATGATTTGTTTAAAGATTCTTTTGAGAAGATAAAGGATGGGGATATGCTTTTCTTTTTGGATATGTGTACGCCGGGTGTGGAGATATTTGAGTATATTAGGAAGATGGAGCATATAAAATTAGAAATGAGAGGGTTTTTTGCGGCGGGAGTAACAGATACGTATGATCCTGTTAGTGTAAATGATGTTAGAGTTTACCATACTGAACAAGGATGGTTGGATATGTTTGATAAGGTGTATGTAGGTTCTAATTATTTTAGAAATCATCTTTATGGTTCTTTTCGTATTCATAGTGATGATAAGGTAATTGTATCAGGTGATCCTCTTAATATTGATGCTATTAAAGTTCAAGAAAGATCAGGTGATCAAATTATATTTCCAAGTAGATTGAGTTATGATAAGGGTTATGATATTATTGAAAGGTTAATTGCGGATGGATACGATATAAAAGTTACGCATAAAATGAATCTTTCTAAGCAAGAATACTATGATTTATTATTGAAAGCTAAGTTAGTTATTTTACCCGCGAGAGCAGAGAATTTTGGTGTGAGTGCAATGGAAGCATTAGCAGCTAATGTACCTATCTTTGTTCCTAATGGTTTTTCTTATGTAGATTATGTACCGCGGGAATATAGATATCCGAATGATATTGAGTATAAATATATTAAGGAGTTTTTAGATATGCGACTTAAAAATGATATAAGGATTAATACAAGATGTATAGCGGAACAGTTTGATTGGAGGAGAGTGTTTAAACTATGGTTGGAGTAAAATACGTATATTGTACTTTTCAGAGGGGCGGGGTTCATCAGTGGAATAATGCGAGTGGTAAGGTTGAATATTTGCGGAATCTTCACCACCATTATTTCTTTTTTAAAGTGTGGGTTAGTGTTGATTCGGATGATAGGGAGATAGAGTTTATTTTATTGCGGGGTGAACTTGAATCTTTTGTTAATACATTAGGGGAGAAGGTTGGTAGTTGTGAGATGATGATACGTGAGATTTTGAATTATTTGCGTGATAAGTACCCCCATAGAAAATATAAGATAGATGTTTCAGAAGAGGGAATTAATGGAGCATATTATGAGGGTGAGTAGATAACCTTTAAATAATGTTAGGTAATTTACCTGTGAGAACAGTGGTAGTTATATATAGTTCTGGAATTGAGGGAAGCGAAGAACATCTTATAAAGATGATAGAAGCGGGTTATCCTGTAAAGTATTTAATGGCATCTTATTTATCTTTGAGGAAAAAACCTGAATCAATAGAGAAGATTAAGTTAATGAGAAGTAAGTATGGTGTTAATATATATCTTGATAGTGGAGCGCATGCATTAGTATATGCTGAAATGGCGGAGAATAAGATGCTATCGGATAGTTGGCATCCTATAAATAAAGAGGTGGAAGAAATTAAATCTGATCCTGATAAATACGTAAAAGAGTATATGGATTTTTTGGAGAATAATAAAGATTTATATGATGTTGCGGTTGAGTTGGATATTCAGGTTATAGTTGGTAATGATAAGGTTAATGAATGGAGGGAGGAGTTTATTCGGCGGGGCATCCCTATTATGTTTGTATTACATTTGAGAGCGGGGGATAATAAGGAATTGATAGAGGGTTGGAAGAGTAAAGGTATAAACTATATTGGGTTCGGTGAGATAGCGGGGAATGAAATAAAGATTAAAAGTTTAACTAAAAATGCTCAGGATATAGGAATGAAGGTTCATTGGTTTGCTTATACACCGTTGGATGTATTTAGAAAGTGTAATGCAGATACTACTGATAGTACAAGTTGGTTAGCTGCAACAAAAACGGCGAATCTTTATACACATAGGGGTAAGCAGATATCGATGTGGAATGCGAGGGAGAATCCGCTTAAACTAAAATCTATATTGAAGGATGATTTGTTTAAGTTGTTTGATCAGAAAGATTTTGAGAGGAGGTTGAAAGAGAATAAGTTTTTCTATTTTTCTTTTTATTCTTTGAAAGAGATTGCTTTATGGAATGAAGCGAATAATGCTAATGGTGAAAAGAAGTATGAGAAACAATTAACATTAGCTGAGGGGAATCAGATGCCATTACCAGCATGGGCAAAGGAGTTTGATAAGATGGGGCGACCTAAGAGTATATATTTAGGTTCGAGATATAACGCAACGAAACATGCGGTAACTGCTAAGGGGCTTCATCAGTGGGCGTTGGTTTGTCATAATTGCGCGATTAATGATAAATGCCCGGTTGCATCTACCGATCCTGAAAATGATTTATGTTTCTTCTTACCTCATTGGAGAAATCTCGGTGAACATACAAGAAATAAAGAACAGTTAACAAAGACATTGGAAGATATAGTTGCTAATGATATTGTTAGATTAAACTATGCGGTATATCAAGAACAGATACTTGGAGGAGGTATTGATAAATCAACGTTAGCTTTACAAGCACAATTAGCTAAAGAGTTAGAATTACTTGCGAGATTTAAGGGATTGGCGGGTAATATAAATGTAATGAATGTTGATAAACAGCAGATTAATTTCGGGGATATGGAGAAGGATTTGATTACTATAAGAAATCAGTATGGTGAGGAGTTTGAACAGCGGGTTAAAAAGAAATTGAAGGAGGGAGAGATTGTAGATGGCGACAAAGCAGATTAGTGGATTAGATGTTTTTAAATCACCCACTCTTTTTATTATGAAAGTGGTTGGAATGACACCGTTAAAATATCAAGCGGAATTTTTGGAGGATAATGCTGATAAGATAATTATAGTGGGTGGAAGACAGATTGGTAAGAGTACAATGTTGAGTTGGAAGGCAGTGTGGAAAGCTTTTACTCATCCGAAAGAAGATATACTTATTATTGCTCCAACATTTAGACAGGCGCAGATAGTGTATAGTAAGGTGTATGAATTATGCTCATCTAATGAGTTTTTAAATAAGCATCTTGTTAAGCTTACATTGAGTGAAACACGATTTGATAATGGAAGTATTATACGGTGTTTAACTGCTGGTAGGGAAGGTAGTTTTGCGAGAGGATTTGCCGCGAGTATGATTATATTTGATGAGGCTAGTTTAATACCGGAGGAGGTGTTTATTAGTTTAGAACCAGCAATGGCAGTGAGAGGTACTCAGTTGATATTGAGTGGAACTCCAATGGGTAAGCGGGGTAGATTCTTTTCAGTGTGGGAGAATAATTTTATGAGGAGGAATAAAAAGTGGAGTACGTATAAGATACCAACACGGGATAATCCTTATGTGAGTAAAGAGTTTCTTGAAGAGGAAAGAAGTATAATGACTGGGGAGCAGTTTGCTCAGGAATATGAAGCGGAGTTTTTGGAGAACGTTGGTAGATTCTATCCATTAGAATTAGTGTTGGAGAATGCTAGTGATTATGAGTATAGTTTAGAAGGTAAAAAGGTTGAAGGGCAGTTCTTTATTGGGGTTGATGTAGCTCGAATGGGAACGGATGAAACGGCTATTGTGGTTATATTTGTACCTAAAGATAGAGATCATTTGAAGGTGGAAGTATCATTTGCTAAAACAATGAGTAAAGCTGATATTGTTCAGGTTGCGCGAGAGGTTAGCGAGATATTTACAATAGTAAGAGCTGAGAGAGTATTTATTGATCAGATCGGTATTGGTAGTGGAGTATTAGATTTATTGAAGCTTAACATCGGTGCTAAGGTTACTGGTGTAGCGTTGGAAGGAAAACGGCGGGAAGAGGCTTATAACAATTTAAAGGTATTGATGGAGAATAGGAAGCTGCGGTTGAATGAGAATGATAGGAAGATGCTATATCAGTTTGGTGGATATACATTAAAGGTGGGTGTTACGGGAGCGATGCGTATAGTTAAAGATGATTCTCTTCATGATGATTTGGTGGATGCTCTTGTGTTGGCATTATTTGGGTTGAGTATGGGATATAGTTTTGTTCCGTTTGAAGGGTTCGGTGATTTGTTTGATATGCAATCTGCTTATGTTAAATCAACGATTATGGAAGGAATGTCGCGGCGGAGAATACCGATAATATGATTTATATATTAGATTGACATATTGGATTATGGAAAATACAGAAATTTATACGGAAAATAACGAGATTGAAATGGAGAGAAATTTAGCCGGGGAAGGTATGCTTCATATTGTAAGTAAAACGGTTTGGTTTAGTGCCGCGCATATTTTAAATTATGAGGAAAAGTGTGGTAGATTGCACGGACATAATTATAAGGCACATATTCAAGTATCTGGGAATCTTATAGTTGGTGGTATGGTTATTAATTTTGATGAGATAAGTAATTTGGTGAAGGAGTTGGATCATCATTTAATCTTAGCTAAAAATCAGGTTAAAAGTATGGATGAGGATACTGTAACATTTGAGGTAATAAAACCGAATAAGAAAGTGAAAAAATATACAGTTCCTAGAGAAGATGTGATTATTCTGAATAAAGTAGCTATTACAGCAGAACTCCTTAGTGAGTATTTAGTTTATCAGTGTATGAATCTTTTAAAGGATAGATATGGTCATTATATATCTGAGCCATTTAAACATTATGCGGTGGAAATATCTCTTGAAGAAACGCCATCTAGTGTAGCTACTTTTGCGGGAAGTGAGGTAATATGATAATGAGTAAGGGTAAGGAGGTTGAGAAAACAATGGATATGATTGAGAAGAAGGTTGGAAAGTCGTTGATTAGTTTGGTAGTTCCGGCTAGTTCTGATATAGATGCTATATTGGATTATATTAAGGAAGAGATATCAACATCGTTGAATATTCAGGATGATAATGTAATGAGTAGAACGGTGAACAATCTGATAATTGCTTATACTATTGTGCGGAAGTTGGGGAAATATTGGAAAGAGAAAAATACAGGATTTACTTTATATGTGGAGAATAACAAAAAATATTGGATGATGCCGTCAGATAGTAATAAATTTGTATTTACGATAGCGGATTCTTTTAAGGGTGGTATATGATGGAAGAAGAATTACAAGCGGTAATAGAATTGGCGGAGGAGTATCTTTTTATCTCTTCTCAAAAGAAATCTAAATCATTGGAGGAGTATAAGAAGGGTAGGAAGAATGAACTGTTAACAATGATAGTTAAAACAGTAGCGAAAATATCGGAGGAGTTAGAATGAAAGAGGGGTTTAAAGGGATATGGGTATCGCCGGAGATAAGAGATAAATTGCAGGCGCTAAAGTATGAAATGCATAAGAAGAACGTGGATGAGGTGGTGAAGCAGTTACTATGACGGAAAAAACGGCTATATGGTTGGGAGAAGATACGCTGGATAAACTTCAAGTGTTGAAAGGGGATAAAACCTATAATCAGATACTTGCGGAGTTGATTCAGAAGTATAGGGAGAAGGTTTAATGATTTATAAGGTAACAACGCCAACGAGTACATTTACCGCGGTGTTATCGAGGTGCGGAACATCTACATATTATTTTTCATCTTTTGTAAGTTCAACTGTTGAGGGTGGAACATCTTATTTTGTACCGGATAATGCTACCGTTATAGCAGTGAATCAACAGAAGATAATTAAGATGGAATTGGTGGAATTGAATAACCATTACAATGGTACAGCATTGCCGGGTACAAATATAATATTCAATAACAGTACTAAAGGAACAACGGCTATAAAAGAAACTCAGCCGCAAACTTCGGGGATTCAGTTTGAATGACGCTTGTATGTAATTATCATAGGATTGCTATGATTAAGGAGGAAGCTCGGAGGGGGAATAAAATGGTATTTAAAACAGCCGCGATGATGGGTAAATGTCAGTGGGATGAAAAATGTATGCAGCCGGGTATATGGGAAGGAACGGTTGATATAAGTTGAGTTTTTGGAATCTGGTTGAATATGGGATCGCGATTGGCATCTTTGTAGTTGCGGTGATATGGGCGTGGATTGTAATAGGATATATGAAAGATGAGTGAATTTTTATTTCTATTGATTTGGATTATATATGGGATTGCTCTCTTTTTTATATTGTTGGGTCATGATATAGCGGGGAATAACCACTTTGATTTTAAGAAGGATAAAATGTGGATGGATGATAAAGTGTGTGAAAACAGTACTGAATGTGCGGGGGAGAAGAAGAATAAATAGAGAGAGTAATAGTTGTTCTATTGTGATCAGAATCTTTTTGTTATGATTAGTATCCATTTATTGTTATTAGTACCTTTTCACTGTTATTAGTATCTTTTCACTGTTATTAGTATCTTTTCACTGGGTCGGGGTGGGGGTGATGGGGGGTGATAGAGATACGCGGATAAAAATAAAACGGAGTGAATAAAACAGCGGAAATAAAAAAGCGGAGAAAAATAGGGAAATGAGTTTTTATTTTGCGAATACTATAATTAATATACGATATATAAAAGATTATATAGAAAAAAGAAATACTGAATTATGGGAATAAAACCTAAAGAAAACGGAATAGAGAATAGAACAGAGAACAATGGGAAAATCGATGATTTCCTAAAGGGAATCGACCTGTCGAAATTGAGAACACATAAAACACGGGAATTTAACATACTCCGCGATGGAAAAACAACAACAACACTAAAAAGGGAAGATGCGTTAGTAGTGTGGAGATTGCTTCGTTTGCAGGGATTAACAACAACACTTGACGAAAAACAGAACACATTAGAGATAGGGAATAATCCTTTACCGAGTGCATCTGTGATATCATTCTTTAGTGGTACTCCGCCGGGATACTGGGGATTTCTCATTAAGGGAAAAGAATTGAATAGAGAACAAGAAATCCGCGATGACATAAAGAAGTTGAGGGAAATAAGAGAAAAAGGAAAATCAATCCCTAGTGATAATCCTATTCTCTTAAAACTTAAAAAACTATTTTAATCCCTTATTTTTTTGTTGAAATTCCCGCGAACAGTGAAGAGATCACCTATATTATTCTTTATATATCTCTTTACGATATACTCTTATGGAATCGGAAATATATAATCGAGTGAGTAAAATAGAGTGGGAATTGCAAGAGCAGATATTTAAAGCGCAGGATATTGTTAGTAGTTTAAATAAGGAGATAAAGCAACTGAGTGATTTATCCGCGCAGATTGGTAATTTAAAGATAGATGTGGTGAATAATCCGGGTGAAAGGGTGGAGAAAGATGGTGAGAGAAAGCTTCATTATTATTATATTGGTGTGGTGGATTTTCATTCTCTATTTGCGAGTTATTTAAGTGAGAAAGAAGTAAAGTCGTTAAGTGATTCATTTACTTCGGTGTGTGCGCGTGAGGATAAAACTCCCGAAAACTTTGCGAGATATGTGAAGGTGGTTGATAAGGATTCTTTCTTGGTTGAACCTAATGCTCTTTTTGTATGGTAGTAAATTATTTTTTTCGTGCTGATAAGGGATATAAAAAATATTATATACTTACTTATGATATCGGATATGGAGATAGATAGAATCTCCGGAGTGAAAAAAATGGGAAACGAAAAGAACGTAGGTGAGTTGGAGAAGGTGTTGGGAGCAATGGATTTATCCATGCTGAAACTGCGGAATGCGAAGCCGTATGAAATTACCCGCGATGGAAAAAAGATCGCGGAAATGAGTGCGGAAGATGCAAAGACGCTAGCCAGAATACTAAAAAGTCGTTCTGAGCAGGTGAACATCGACAATGAGAATGGAACAGTGGAGATATACAAGTCGCAGATGCCAGATAAATCTGTGATTGAGTTCTTCAGTGGAACACCGCCGGGATACTGGAAGTGGCTGATAGCTGGATACGAAAAGGGAAAGGTGGATGAAGCGAGGAAGCTCATAAAGGAGCTTAGAGATACTCGTGAGAGAGGGAAATCCCTGAGTGAATCGAATCCCATAATCAAAAAACTCAATTCACTTTAATCCCTTATTTTTTTTTGTTTAAACACCGCCAGTGAATTTTGTTTGTGAGGGGTATGATTATACCTATGGGGGTGAAATCGTTTAACCACGAGTGAGTTAGGGGGGAATTTCTTATATATCTTTATCCTATACCTATTCATCTATGATTAGATTGGGAGAGTGATGGTTGTGGAAGATAAGGAGAAGAAGCCGCATTGGAAGAAGGTGTTGGATGATCCCGTGGTGAAGTTAATATTCGAGAGGTTAAAGGAGTTATGAAGCCGCGGGTGGGTGAGTTAAAACCGATAAAGAATGTATATACATTGAAGTGGTTTGAGAAGCACAAAAATCTTTCTTTTGAAGAGATGCGCAAATTTGTGGCTGATCCTATTAATAGAACGGAAGTACAGATAGGGGATTATTGGGTATCATATTTATTTTTGGGGGAGCAGTTAAAAACGGATTATATTTTGGAAGGGAAGAATTGGTTATTGTATGATAGTGATGGATGGAAAAGTGTAAAAGTTTTTTGGGAAAAAACATTAAGGGGGAATTTATTTAAGAAGAGAAAGCGTGTGCAGAGGGATAGGTCATGAAGCCGAATGTAAGTGAGTTAATACCATTAAAGAGTAGGTTTACTATAGAATGGTTTATGGAGAATCGGAATCTTTCTTTTACTGCATTGGAAGATAAGGCGGGGTTTAAGTTAGGTGGGATTGAGGTAGATATGGGGGAGTATCGAGTTAGGTATGTTTACAATGAGTTAGGTGCTGAGGATTCTTTTATTTTGCGGGGATATGATTGGGTGCTATATGATAAGGTTAAAGGAAAGATAGATCATGAAGCCGAATATAAGTGAGTTAACACCATTCGTGAGTATGTATACCATAGAGTGGTTCAAGCGTAAACAGTGGGTTGATTTCTTTGATCTGTTAAGGATTGGGGGGATTGAATATAAAGGAATGAGTTTTAGGTTGGGGGAATATTATGTTAAGTATGATTTTCACGAGAGACGGTTTCAAGATGGATATGTTTTGCGGGGGAAGAATTGGCTTCTTTATGATATAGAGGAGTATATTAGGAGGGTGAGATCACGGTATGGGGAGTGAGTTGTGGGTAGATTAAGGGATTATACCAGCGGAAAAAAATTTATTTCCTGCGTCTATACAACAATTTATATATATCTACTTAATACCTATCTACTAATGGAGAGAGGGGGGTTATGAGAGCGAAGATAAAAAAATTGAAATTGGAAACACAATGGGAAAACCCGCTCAAAAAGTTTTTTAAAGAAGTAGATAAACCGCGCATAATAGTGAATCAATGTATAAAAAAGTACCCCGAATATAAGCTTGAAAAATTCCGTTTGGGGTATTATATTACCGTTGGAAAACAAGAGTTTATTTTAAGTGAAGTTGAGGAGATAAGGGAAGTTTATGATCGTATAAGGTATCCTTTACTTGAAAGGGGTGAATATTGGAATCTTTTTATGGTTTTGCGGAGGGAAGATTATGAGAATAAAAATCAATGAGTTAAAACTTCAAAAGTGCAAATTAGATAAAAACTATTCTTTGTTAAAACAAATGTTGAAGAATTGGGATGGAGTGATAGGTACACCGCCGGATTGTGAGTGGGTGCATGTGGAGGAAAAAGGATTTGCTCTCTTGTTTAAACATTATTTACTTACTGTTTATCCGATTGATAGTTTAACAGAGTTAGCGAGATTTATTAATTACCACCCACATAGAGTGTATAATATAAAAGATAAGATGCAAAGTTTTATCATAGATGAAGATGATGGGAGGAAGTGTATAAAATTATGAAAGTAAAATTTAATGAAGTGGAATTTGTGATATCCGCGCCAGATTCCGATTTCATTGAGTTAAGAAGGATTTTGGATGCTATAAAGGGAGCTAATGAAATATCAATTTCGTGTAAATTTATTTTTATAGATAATAAAGGAGGATATGCAGTTTTGTTTAAACATTATATAATTACTACATTTTTATTTCAGATGGAAGAGTTAATAGGTTTTAGTAATTATCTACCTTTTAAGGTATATGATATTGCTGATAAGATGGAGAATATTTATTTATCACCCAATGGGATAAGGTGTATAAAGTTATGAAACCGCGGATTGATGAAGTTGATATAACGTTTGAGAAGGTGAAACCTCCATCTTTTTCTGAAGATGTTATTAAAAGATTAGCGAGGTTTTTTAGAGAAAATCACCCTTATTCAGATTTCCGTTCATTTAAAAAGAAGAATGTTATTTATGTTAATATAAATGGATATGCTTTTGGATTATTATACGTAGAAAGATTTTTATTTACTTCACTTGTTCTTATGCCAGCTATAAAAAGTATGAAAGAGTTTGCGAATGAGTGGTGTGAAGTTTATGATCTTAAAGATGTGAAATATACTCGTGCTATTAAAGATGGGGTGGTGATACTTACTATTGAAGCCGCGCTTTGATGAAATGGATTTAACTATCTTCGATATTGCGGAGTTTGATTTTGACTTTATAAAAATCATAATTAGTGATTATGATAATTACTACTATAATAAAATTAAATCAACCTATCTTGAAAGAGTAGTAGTAAATGATATAGTTGCTGGAATATTATATCGCAAAAAATATTTAATTATTCGTTATTTTATTTCATCTTTACAAGAGATGAAAGAGTTTATAAATTCACCGTGTTATGTTTATGATGTTGAAAATGTTAAACCAGCATTTATAAGTTCAGAAGGAACGGTGTATATTAAAGTATGAAGCCGCGAGTTGATGAATTGGAAATGTGTATATCAGAGGAGTTGGTTACACTTTTTGCTTTTTATAATGAGTTGGTAAGTTGTGAAATGTCTTCTTTATGTAGAAGGAATTTTTTTGTTATGAATCTTTTAAAAGAGAAGTATCCGCGCTTAATAGTAGAATATAGAAAATCAGATGGTTATTATTTTTTAATTGATGATAATGTTTATCTTATAACTAAACATGGTATTCCGGAGGGGTATGAAGATAACGTGATTGAAGGTGGTAGATTGAACCATTCGATTTTTTGGGTGCTGGTGAGAACTGTATAATGAAGCCGCGAATTGAAGATATTGAGGTAAAAGAAGGATATCCCCGCGATGAGATAATTTCTTTGTTTAATAAAATGTGCGGGAGTTTGAATATGGAGTATGTTTTGGATAGTCAATCTTTATTTAAATGGAGGAAGATTAAGGGTGATTATATAATTGAGGATGCTAATGAGAATGAGTATATTATAACACCGCGTAGTTGGTATATTGGTAGTAATAATGTAATTATTCTTGCGCAAACTTTTATGTATCGTCTTTATCTTTGGGTGGGAGGAAAATGAAATCTAAAATTGAAGATATTGAGTTGATAAGGTTATATCCTTATAAAGAAATACTTTCTTTGTTTGGTGAAATAACGGGAGGGAGTTTAAATGTGGAGTATATTTTGCGGAATCAATCTCTTTTTAAGTGGAAAAAATATGATGATGAGTTTGTGGTTTTAGATAATTTTGATGATGATATTATGTATGTTATAACGTCGAATATTTGGGATTTTAATGATAAAATAATTCTTCTTGCGGAAAACAATAAATACCGTATTTATGTTTTGGTGGGGAAAAAATGAAACCGAAAGTATCTGATTTGGAGTTTAAGGAAGTTAAGGATATAAAAATAATTATTCAGCTTTTGGTTGAATCATGGGAGGGTGCGCCGTTTGATATTAAAATTGGTGAGGTAGCATTTTTTGATAGCGCATATGCTATAGTTTATGATGATTATATGGTTTCTCCATTTGAATTTAAATTTGAGTGTGTACAGAGAGCTGATGGGGTTTATGTATATAAATTACCGCCGAATCTTCCATATACTATGAGAGATGGTGTAAGAGATTATGAAGGTGATTATTAATGAAACCGAAGATAACAGATTTAAAGTTAAAAGTATTTGAGCATAGAAATAAGATTATTAAGTTATTAATTACTTCTTATAAGAATCCGTGGGGGGATGTTAGATTTGGTGATTTAGCGTATTTTAATCATACATTTGCTTTAGTTTATGAAGATTATATGGTTTCTGTTTATAATTTTAAATTTGAGCGCATAAAGAAAGTTGATGATATTTATGTATATCGATTACCGCCAAATCTTCCATTTCGTTTAGTTCCTAAGAAGGTTAGAATTTATGAAGGTGATTATTGATGAAGCCGGAAATATTTAATTTAAAGTTTAAAAGGGTTAATAATAAGAAGTATATTATTGATCAGTTAGTTGAATCATATAATAATTTACCGAGTGTTGTTAAATTTGGTATTGAATCATATTTTAATGATACATACTGTGTAGTTTATGAAAATTATATGATTTCTCTGGATAAATTTAAATTTAAGTGTATAGAAAAAACTTGGGGGCTTTATGTATATAAAATACCATTGAATCTTCCTTATAGAATCGATGATGAAGGTAGAAGAATTTATGAAGGTGATTATTGATGAAACCAAAGGTATTTACTTTAGAAGTGCAATTTGTTAATAATGAAGAGTATATTATTGATCGGTTAGTAAATGAGTTTAGGAAAAATAAAGTACCACCTCACGGTGAATATGTATTTGTGAATGATATTTATTGTTTACTTTTAGATAATTATTTAGCCACATATAATTGGTTTCCACTTAAAGTTATAAAACGTGTTTCAATAGTTAAAGTATATAAATTTCCGCCGGATTTACCTTATCATCTTGATGGTGTGGGTACTAAAATTTATGAGGTGGATATATGAAAGTGAAAATCGAAGATTTGGATATTATGTTTGAGATGAATGATATTAGAGTTTTAAAATGGCTTGTATCTGATGCGGGTCATTTATTAGATACATTCTCAACAGGTTTTAAAACTAAATATGGGGAGGAAGTGGTTTATGTAAATGATTTTGTTGGGTTGCTGTATAAGAGGTGTTTTTTGATAATACCTACTTCGTTGCATTGCGGAGAATTTCTTTTTAGCGATAATAAAACTAAGTATTCGGTTTATAAAATTCCATACGGCACTCTTTATAGGGTTGTGAATAATACGAAAAAGTTTGATATTCCTTGAGTAATGAAGGTGATTATTGATGAGAGTGAAAATTGAAGATTTGGATATTGTATTCGAGGTAGATGATATTGAAGTTTTAAAATTGCTCGTGTATGATGCGGGTGATTTAATAAATACGTCATCTTTGGATTTTAAAAGTAAATATGGCGAGGAATTGGTTTATGTTGATCATTATCACGCTCTTTTGTATAAAGGTCGGTTTTTGATAACGCTTTTTTCGTTGAATTATGAGGAGGTTATTTCTATAAAGGATACTATGTATCGGGTATATAAACTTCCGCCGGGTACTCCTTATAAGATTCTGAATAATTTAAAATCATTTGAGGGTTTATGAGTAATGACACAACATCTTATATATTCTCATAGGATACCTATTTATGAATTTTCCAAGAACGTTGGTGGAAGTTGAACAAGAACCGCAATTCTATGATGTATATTTGAATGGGGTTAAAATGGGTAGATATTTATTGGCGGAGGTTGATATAATGGTTAAAGTTTGTAAAGCATTTAAACAGGATTTAAAAAGAGAGGGTAGGAGTGTGATAATAACTGGTGCACCATTCTTTCTTAAATCGGAGGTTTTACGTCAATTAACAACGATGGGTAACGATTATTTAATTCGTACGTTAAAGGATAAAGATTCATATATTATTGTTGAATCGGGAACAGATAAGGATGGTGATATTAATTAGTTGGAAATTAATAGTTGCAGAAAGTAAATTGCAATGTGGTTCATTGAAGTTGTTTGATGCGCGCTTTCCATATGTTTCGTTTTGCGGTATATGTACTCGGCATCTTACGAAGAGAGGGGCGGTTAGGCAGTTCAGAAGGTTATCTTCTTTAGGGGTATCAGTGGTATATGTTTATAATTTTTCACAAGAGAAGTATAAGAAATTGCTGGGGGTGAAATATGAAAGCGAAAAGAATGCATAAATACTTTACAGAGTATCCAGAATATAAAAATATAAACGGAAAAAAAGCAACATTAACCATAAGGGTTTTTTGTACTCATTGTAATAAGTTTTACGATACTAAAAAAGCCGCGAAGGCACATCTGCAATGAAAACAAATATTGGTGAGTTGGAAGAATTTTTTATTGCGGTAGAACCCATCATTATGACTAATGCGGTGGGTGAAATTTATAGGTATCGTCATATTTTTAATTGGAAAACTACTCCTTATAATGAAATGTTTTGGGAGAAGTATTTTGAGAAAATGATTGAGGGTGAGTTGATAATGCACGCGGAGAGAGATGTACCACCCGTTTATAATGCGTATGTTGCGCGGAAGTTTATTCTTTATGTGTTGGGGATTATGGAGGGGTGTAAGTTGCAGAAGAAGTTTAAGATTCTTGATAGTTATTTGAGGGGGTTGTATTTGAAGAATGATGCGGAGATTCTTTATTATCTGTAGGATTCTGACAATTTATATACTCTTTTGGAATATACCCTTAATTCCCTATATGAATAGGGGGAGTTGAAAAAAATGGGTTTGAAAGAAACTAAGTTGGATAGTAGTATAAACGTGATTTGGAAACAACCGGTGGAATTGAACGAGATAAAAGAGCCACTATTGGATTCTGTGAGATTTTTAAATCCGCAGTATATAACAATATTGAGGGGAGTTAGTGGTTCTTCAAAAACTCTATCTCTGATATATCATGGGTTGGGTGGTAAGATGATTACGTTTGATGAGAACGGAATCAAAAAGGATAAGAGTGGAAATCCTATAACTGCCAAATACGAGGTTTATATTCATGAATGTGCGATAGATCAGTTACCACAGGATTTGATTGGTTCTTATATTCTTCGTGGGGGAGATACTGATTTTGTAGCAAGTTCGATTCTATCTGCGTTTAAATCCGCGTCAGAGGGGAAGAATGTTCTGCTGATATTTGATGAGATAAATCTTCTGCGACAGGAAGTTTTGAAATCAATCAATTCGGTGATGGATGATAGAAAGAGTATAGATTCACCGATTGGGAGGTTTTCTGCGGGGGATAATTTGATTCTTGCAGGAACGATGAATAGTGAAATTGATTCTGCGGGTTATGATCTTGATCCGCAGTTGAGATCACGTGCAATTATACCGCCATTCTCTATAAAGGAATTTGTGAAGAAGAATAAGAATATCTTTAAATCGTTTGGAACGGTTGTGGAGAAAACGGAGGGATTGTTTTCATTAAGAGAGTTGGAGAAACTTTGGTTGCTTACGAAGGTGTTTGATTTCAATCAACAGGAAGCGATTGATATTCTGCTTAATGGATATGAGGAGCAGAAAGCGAGAACACTTAAGGATACTCTACTTGCAGCAGGTGTAATAAAACCGAAGTGATGATATATGTTATATATTTCAGATGAATGGGCGTATAGGTTTTCCAAAGCATTTGGTTTAACAGTATCAGTAGTGGAATCCGATTCAAAAGCAGTGTTTACAGCTTTTTTGGAGGTGAAAGGAACAACTATAGCGCGAATCAATATTCCCAATTTTGAGCAACAACCTGATGCAGAGGAGTTGGAAGAAGTTTGTGCATTATTTCATGAATCAGGTCATATTGGGATAGGTCTTTCTGGAAAGGTGAAAGATGAAAAGAGGTTATATAATTTTGGAAGTAACATTGCTGAGGATGCTATTATAGATACTGCATTTGCGAAAGAATTAGATGGATATAAGTTTGTACATGAACAGAATCTATTGAAAAAGGAAGAGTATCCTAAAGATTGGCGTAAGAAAGATATCATAGGTAGAAAGAGAACCATAGGTATTTTGCAATGTTATGCTGACAAAAAATTGGGTTTTTCAAGTTTTCCAGCGGGAGAATATACGCCAAAAGAAGTTTACTATATTAACAAAATTGCTGATAAAATAAAATCATACGAGAAAGAGATAAGTGCTGGAAAGTTTAAAGATTTCAATTCTTATATTTCTTTTTGTGCTTTTATGGAACGGTTTATTTTGATGGATGTTTTATCTCCGCAAAAATGTGAAATGAGAGAAGTACCAGAAGGATATTCGGGTATTGGATTAGATCGTGTAATTAATATTATTAGAGAATCGTTTAGGAAGAAAGAACGGTTTGATGATATGATGAAAGCGTTTGAATCAACATTTAAAAGGATTCGATATTCAGCTTCAAAGGTTGTAGCATCTTCTGGTTCAAAGGTTATTGTGAGGAGATATATCAATTCGGTGGGAACTAATGATAACAATGTTTTTAAAACTTCGAGAGTAGCTTCTTTGGAGTTTAGTAAATGGTTGTTTCTTGTAGATATATCTTCTAGTACTGCGGGGAGTTCAGATATAGAATCGGATATTGAAATTTTAAGTGCGGAGAAGAAACTGGTAAATACTATAGTGGATTCTCTTCCGAGAACTTGTGAGCTTGAATTGGTTGTGTTTGCGGGAAGTTACAAAAGTCTTTATCGGGGTAAGAATAGAGAAACTTTTGCAGAAGAGTTAATGACATTATCCGCGAATGGATCAACTGTTTGGTCGGGGCAGTTGTTTAATTATCTTTACAAGAAAGCTACAAATGAGGGGGTGAGGGTGGTTATTATTTCTGATGGGGAAATTGGTGTAGATAGAGTTGCGGAATTTACATCTTTTCTTTCAAAGGGAAAGTATAAACCGTTTATATTCTTGTTTGGATATTCGGGGATATCTGGTTTGAATTTGCGGAAAAACATAGATTATGCGAATTTCAATAATCGAACAAGTCTTGGTGAAGTTACTAATTATATGAGAGGAGTAATTAGTGAGATAAGATGAAAGTTGATTTATCTGAAATTGATTTACCATTTGAAGTTTGGAAATATAAAATAATTTCTAAACTTAAGGTGTTAGATTATAATAGAGGTTATGGGGGAATAGTAGTTAGTGGTTATATTAAATTTGAAGATCGCAAAAAAAGTTTCAACAAAATTAATCTTTATAGACGTTATACAGAACTTTATAAACGTATTGTGCGTTCAATCGATTACCATGTTACTGATGAAGAGTTTGTAGAGAGTTTTTTGAGGGAGTTTGCTATATTATATTTTGAAGATGCTCTTATAAATAAGTATAAAAAATTAAGGGGTGAGCTTGATGATGATTAAGTTGTGGGGAGATGAAGAGTATGAGATGGAAGCTCCCGATGATGTACGAGTTGAAGATATAGAAGATGAGTTACTTCGGGAAGAAGGTAGGGTGGCGCATCTTTATTTCCGCAAAAGAAAACTTCCGAGGTTGTATAGATTGCGGGATTTGGGGGAAGAAGTTTTTTTGGAGTTGAGATATGGGGAAAGGAGGGAGTTTGAATGAATGTAAGAATGTTGATTATTTTTGCTATCATTTATTCTATTGTGATTATTTATCTATTGTTTCATCAATCTCTTGTATCTAGTTCATTTCTTAGTTTCGGTATAGGGGGTATTGTTATATATTCTCTTTTCTTTTTTATTGGAGGGTTAATAGAAGCAGCTCTCGCTGATAACGATGATGAAGAAGAGGTTTTTGTTGATAATGAAGTAGAAAATGATAATGTGGGTTGGGATGGTTATGAAAAAACTTTGTGATGAGTGTGGTGGAGAGGGAGTGTTCTTGAAAGATACGCGGGTAATGGTATGCAGAAAGTGTGGAGGTAGAGGATATGTCGGGGAAGAAAGTAGTGAATAAAAAGGTGAAGAGGGATAGTGCGAAGGATATATTGAAAGCATTTATGAACGGAAGTTCAGATATGAACATTCATATGTATCCCGGTGGATTGGTTGGGATAACTGATTTTGGTACTGCTGAAACAGGAGAATCTACAGTTATTGGGAATGGAAATGGTTTAATAACTAAGTATTATTCACGTAGAGATATAGATGGGGATGTGAATGATAAATCGAAGATAGAAGCAATACAATGTATGAGGTGTGAGAAATGGATTCCGCTTCAAGCATTAGTTGATTACGAAAATGGTAAGAATAAGAAAAATAAAGTTCATACATGTGCAGTTGGAAGAACTGGAAATGGTGGTATTCATATGTATGATTTTGCTTATGCCGGAAGAATAAAATATTCAACCAAGATGCTACCGCCGGAACAAGTTGAAAAATATGTGGTAAGAAAGAGAGTGAAGAAATGAAATGGATCATGTGTGAGTTGTGTGAGGGGGAAGGAATCATTGGTGAGGATTTAGGAGTAATATGCCCCAAATGTAAAGGTAAAGGGGGTAAGTGGGTAGAGGATGGATATAAATATGTTTAATGGGAATAGTTTATTGAAAGGAGTTAGGGGATTAATATTGATTTTGTTTGTATTAGTTGTTATCAATTTTGAGCTTCTTTCAATTTACTATTTAGCATTTTCAAACATTATATCATTGGTAGTTGTACCCGCACTTATTATATTGGTTCTGTTTTATTATTTTTTTGATTTATGGCTTATTGAAAAATTTGTGGGAAAAGGATTATCACTTCTTATAAAAGGTAGGTGGGAATAAATATGTTTAATTGGAATAGTTTGTTGAGTAGGGTTATGGGAGTAATGTTATTTGTTGTAATGGGGCTTACATTGTATTGGGAAGCTACAATTATTTATGGTGTGGCGGTTCATGTTACTCCAACAGCATGGGCGGTGGTTTTGGATATATTTTTGCTTTTCCTGTTTTACATTTTTGATTCGATTGTATTTGTGTTAATTGGGTTGGCTGCGGTGGCACTTCTTCTTTATGAGTAGGTGGAAATAATTATGATAAATGGGAAAGATTGGTTAATTAGGATTTTGGGAGTAATGGTGTTTCTTTTAATCGCATCTCTTCTTTATTTTGAGTATATTCTTATGTATCATTTAGTGGTTGCTCCAATTCCGCTAGTATTAGTAGTAATTTGGTGGGTAATTTCGTTTCTTATTTTTTGGATAATAGATTATTATGTGATTCTAATAGGATCGATGTTTGGGTTAGTATGCATTTTTAATTCGTGGGGAGTAAAATGAAAATAAATGTATCTGATATATCGTTTGAAACTTATTCCAATGAACAGTATGTTTTAGATAGTGTTGTAAATCTTATAGATGGAATGGCGAATTATGGAATGGAGAATTATAAATGGCATGATATAGATATAGTTGACGTTTTAAAAAAGAAGTATTTGGATGCAGAAATATTTACTTTTGAAAAAGAATATATATCTGTGATTAGGTGTGAAAATTTGGTAATAATTAATAATTTGTATTTGATAACAGATGAGTTCATGGAAAAGAATAATCTTAAATTAATTGCTAATTATAAAAATTTTACAATCTATAAGAGGGTATCATGAAAGTAAATTTAGTTACAGTTTCGTTTGAAACTTACCCGATTGATTATTCGCTGATCGTAATTAAATTAGCTATGGAAAAAGAGTGGGATAATTATGTTCTTGGTGATATAGTTTTTTATTTGGAAACAAAATCTATAAAATCTAATGTTAAGTTTTTTAAAATACATGATGATAAATTAAATGTTGGATATATTAGAATGGTTGTATGTGGAAATTATGCGATTACTTATAGTAATTATTCTCAATGGGTTGATAAAGGTTTATTTGAGGAAGTTAATTCTTTTAAAGGATTTTCGTTATATAGGTGGATAAGATGAAACCGCAGGTTGATAAATTAAAAATTGAGTGGAAGAAATCTTCTACTTTTGGAAGGATACGGTATAATGTTAATTTAATTAATAAGTACGGTAAATTGCTTAATATAAAGATTATATCTGTTCCTCATAAGCTTGATAATGCTATACTTTTTACTTTTGAAAGGAAATCGCTCATTTCTTATAGTAAATATTTAAAAGTAAAAATTGATTTATATTTTCTACTTGAAAAAACAAGTGATTATGAAGGGTTTATGATTAAAGCAGTACCTAAATATGCGAGTAAGGGAAATAAACGTTATACAGAGTTTGAAATAATTTGGTATGATAAAGATGGGAGGATATTTGCGAAATGAAGCCGAGATTAGATATGCTTGATTTTACTCTTTATGAATTACCGAAAAATTATAAACGAGTGAATTATAACATAGATTTAATTGCAAAGTACGGTAAATTGACTGGTGTGGATATGGAGGATAGATTTAAAAATACAAATCTAGCATCTTTGATATTTGGTAATACGCATGTTTATACAAGAAGTATTGAATTAAATTTTATGTTAATTCAATTTTTAAAAATGAAAATACCGTTTAAAGATATTGAAAAGCTTATTATTAAAGAGCATCCGCGTTTTACTGGTGGAGGTTTTACGGCATCATTTAATATTGAAATTACATTAAGTAATGGGGTGGTGAAAAATATATTATGAAAAGAGAATTGACAATAAAAATAACGAGTTGTGGGTATGAATTTGATTGTGATGATTGCGGGTATAAAATTTCCCGCAATATCGATGATTTGATATTAAAGGTTGTATTACAGCACATGAAGAAAAAACATAAAATAGATAGAAAGGATGTACGGTTCATGGAAGATTATGATGGGAAGCGGATCGTATTCAGAAGGAGTAGGTATAAATGAATAAAACAACATTGGTGGGGATTGGGTTGAGATTGTATTATCTTTTCCATAAACAATTTATGGTAAAGATAAATGAAGATGGAGAGATACGGCTTGATAAGAATCTTGTTTTAAATAACGGAGAATTTGGTTTGCGGGTAAAACAGGGTGGCGGTGTTCATCTTGAGGGGTATGTTAAAGATGATGATAAAGGCGTTATTCTTCTCTTTGAGGGTAAAAGTGATGGGAAGATTAATGCCATAGTACAGAGCGGAGTTAAAATTTTAATGATGGTGCGCGATGAAATGAGGGAGGGTATATGAAGTGGATATGCCAGTTTCAAAAATACGGATTAGTTTGTGGATTGGAGTTTGATGATTATAAATCGCTGGTTAATCATAGTTGGAAAGCTCATCAGCAGAATCCGGTATTTAAGGTTAAGGGTGGAGTAAGGGAATGATTATTATTCGGTGGATTGATTACAAATCCGCCATTGAACGAAAATGGTCGCGGGGATATTAAACTATGATGGGGGGAATCTTTGAATGAGGAGTTCGATAGAAGAGTTAGATGGGATTAAATTTAAGCCTTTATCTATTAATTATCTTAAAAAAATTTTAATAGAGGCGCTTTCTATTGAAGGTTCAGATTATCCAAGTTGTTATGAAAAAGTGGGTATTACTTGTAGAATGGAGTATGTTCCAGAACTTTTTGGTTATTTTTATTATTTTCCCGCTTATGCCGCGATATTAATTACATATCGTTTCGATAAAAAAAGGTTTATATTTGAAAATAAATCTTACAGGTATCATAGTGGAGTAATTTTTGATTCGTGGCGTTATAGATTCTTTGTTTTGGAGGAAAAAAATGAAGCCAATATTAAATGAATTAGATGAGTTTAATTATGCGATTACACCTATTGATTATCTCGCAAAGCTTTTAGTGGATTCATTTTCTTCTTATGAAAGTTATTTGGAAGTTTATAAAAGGGTAGGTATTGTTTGTAAATTAACGAGTTCTCTCGAATATAATATGTATTGTTATTATTTTCCAGAATTAAAAATAGTGTTAGTTCCATTTCCGTTTGAAGATGCAGTATTTAGATTCGATGATAAATCTTACGTATATTATTGTACTGTAAAAAATATGTTGCAAGAGTATAAATTCTTTGTTTTGGAGGAGAAAAAATGAAACCAGTTTTATCTAAATTAGAGAAAGTTAATTTTAAGCTTCCATCTATTGAGCATCTTGGAAAAATTTTATTAGATGGGCTTTCTTCTAAAGTTTCAATTATTCCAATCTTTTATGAAAAAGTGGGTATTGTTTGTAGAGCGGAGTATGTTCCTGCATATAAATTTTCTATTTATTATTTTCCGCTTTTTGATGCAATATTAATTGCGCATTTCTTTATGGGAAAAGTATTCATGTTTGAAAAGAAATCTTATAAGTATCATAGTAATGTATTTTTTGATTTATGGGAGTATAAATTCTATGTTTTGGAGGGAGAAAAATGAAACCAGTTTTATCTGAGGTAGATGAAATTAATTTTGATTTTCCATCTATTGAGTATTTTAAAAAACTTTTAATAGATGCATATGCTTCTGTTGAGTTATCTATTTCAGCATTTTATGAAAGGTTAGATATTCTTTGTAGAGCGGGTTATTCATCTGAAAGTAAGGTTCATTTCTTTTATTTTTCAGAGTTTGAATTGATAATAACTATGGATTCTTTTAAAGATAATATACTTATGTATGAAAATAAAAAATATTTATATCGTGATAAGGTACAAATTGATTTAACAGAACACCAATTCTATGTTTTGGAGGAGAAAGAATGAAGATTAATTTGGATCAGTTGGAAGGGATTGATTTTAAATATCCGTCATTAGATTATGTTAAAAACATTTTAAGAGATGCTTTAAGCAGATTAAAAAGTTATCAATATATTGTTAATAAAGAACAATATATTGATACAGTATATTGGGGTAGGAATATTTCTATAAAAAAAGTTTCAGATATTATTGGAAATCGGCTTTGGTATTTTTCGGAGGTTGATTCTATATTGTGCGCATCTTATAAAGAAGAACCATTCATTTATGAAAATAGTTACTATTATTTCGATGAAAAAATAGAGTATGCAAAAATTGAATTTTGTTTTTATAAAGCGGGGAGGAGATTTAGATGAAACCGCGAATAGCTGAGTTGGATTCTGTACCATTTGATTTTGGGGGTTATCTTAAACAGGTTATGCGGGAAGGTTTGGATGGAACTGAAATTTATAATATATTGGATATGCATTCTTTTGTATATATGGTTTTGCATGAGCGGAATATTCCGTATAAATTTGTTGCGGGTGAAGATTATCCTATCTGGGTTTTTAGGAAGTATAATATATTGATGTATTATGGAAGGGGAGTGCGTATAAATAAGTATGAGGGTAAGAAGTGTAAAAGTTTGGGGAAAATTCAAAAGAACCGCCATGTGTTCTCTTTTTATAAGGTGGAAAAATGAAAGTGAAAGTAGATGAGTTAAAATTTGAACTTTTTAATTTATCAGAATTAGATTTAATATCTTATCTTGTTGAAGATAATTATGCTAAATTAGATATTAAAAGTTGGTATAATGTAATTTTATTTTTTGAAGATTTTGGATTGAAACCTCTTCATATAAGTAATAATCAATATAATGGGATAATATTTAATGAAATTGCTTTATTTTATTCCCCCGAATCAGAAAAGTATTTTAGGGGTAAGATTTATGAAATTGATGATACTTATTTTAAGTATTGTAAAGAGATTCTTAATTTTAAGTTTTTTAAAAGGGTGGAGGAGGAAAAAGATGAATCCGAAATTGAATGAGTTAAAATTGGAAATGGGTGCGAAATTCCCTCTCTATAATTTAGTAGCGCTTATTGTTGATCATTATTCTAATGAGTGGGAAGGTTTAGGTTGGAGAGATGTGCAGAAGAGATTTCATAAGTGGCATATAAAATGTGATTGTTTATTATCTGAGTATAATATTTATCTTGGTTTAATATTTAATAATTTTCTGCTTACTTATGAAGATAAACTTGAACGCGAATATTCATTATATGAAGTTTGTAAAGTTGATAAAATTTATTATAGATATAATGAAAGTATTAATTATTATGATTTATTCAAAAGAGTAAGTAAAAAAGAAGTTGAAGGAGAAAGTTTTTTTACTTGTACAAGGGAGAAGTGATTATAATGAAGCCGCAAATAAATATATTAAAATTTGAGCAGTTATCAATTTTATCTGATTATGATTTAGTCATTAGTATTATTAGATTTATGCCATTTGAAAATGAACCTGTAAAATGGAATGAACTTTGTAAAAAATTTAGAGGATATAATTTAAAAGTTAATATGTTTGGTAGAAGTATATTTATTTATGGATTAGTATTTAATGATTTTCTAATAGGTTATAATAGTGGTAATTCAAAACCAGTAAAGGAGATTTACAAAGTGGAAAAAAACTATTTTAAGTACATTGAAAATGTAGGAGAATTTTCTATATTTAAAAGAGTAAATGAAAAGGAGATTATTGGTATGTCATTTGCACAATATAAACGGAGGAAATGGTTAAGATGAAAGCGAAAATAGAAAATTTATTTTTAATTAAAGTTAATGAAGATAAAACTTTATCGTTAATTTTGGATGTTCTTCTTGAGAGTAAAGGCGTTTTTTGGAGAGATATTGTGCAGGAGTTTAATTCTCATTCTATTATTTGTGATCTTGCGGCAAAGGGAGGAGTAATTAGAGGAATACTAGTGGAAGATTATTTAATAACTCATAAAACTCATGCTAAATATTTGATTAAATTCAAAAACAATTATTATTCGTTTATGTATTTTTCCCGCGATTTTGCGATATTCAAAAGGGATAAATACAGAGAAGGAATCTCTATTGAGATATTTACGAGGGGTTATTAATGAAGCCGCAAATTAAAAATTTAAATTTATCCCAATTTGATGCGAGGGATTTTTTACCTGTTCTTTTTGATATTCTTAGTAATCATTATATAGCGCTTTGGAAATTTATTGAAGATGATTTAAAGGAGTATTTTCCGGATATTGGTTTAATCGAAGAAAATAGTTCGTTTGTAGGAGTAGTATATAAGGATTATATAGTAATGGAATCTGGGTATTCTAATTATTTAATTCATGTTCGGAAAGGGGATTATTATCACTTCTCTTTTTTTATTAAAGGTTATGCATTATTTAAAAGGGGTAAATATAAAAGAAATAGTTTGATTGTGTTAGTTAAGAGGTGTATTGAATGAAGCCGCGAGTAGAATCTTTAAATTTAAATTCTTTGTGGGAGGATAAATTTCTTCAATCTTTGTTAGATATTTTGCATGAACATCCTGATGTTTATTGGAGGGATGTTAGATGGGATTTTGTAAATAATTTTATTGAAACTGATTGTATAGTAAGAAATGTTTATAATGGTGGAAGAATATTAAAAGATTATATGTGCGGAGTAGTAGTAAAAGGTTATGTAATAGCGGATGCTGAATACTCCAAAAATTTAATTCATATTAAAGGTGGGGGTTATTATTCATTTATGTTTTTTTATAACAATATAGCAATCTTCAAAAAGGATAAATATAATAGGGAAATTCCTGTTAAAATATTTAAAAGGGAGAAAATATGAGAACTATCATACAGGAGTTAAATGAAGTAGAATTACATCCGCCGATTATAGATGATGTTTTATCTATTTTCTTGAAAATAAGATTAAATAAATTTACATCCGCCTTTGAAATAGTTAGTATAATAAAAGAACGATTGGAAGAGCATGAAATTAATTCGTGGTATGATTTTGATGAAAAAAATGGTTATACATTGTTAATTCCATCCTTCAATATTGTAATAATGTTTTTAAAACATACTACCGTTTTTTATAGTAATAAAAATTATACATTTTTAAAAACGGTTGATCTTAATGGTTCAAATCATATATATGTTTATGTGGGGGAAGGAAATGAAGCCGCGAATTGATGAATTGGTTATGATAACTCATAAGAATATAACCACGATGGATATTATTAATCTTGTATTAACTTCTCCCGTTGCTGACGAAAATTGGATTGAGATTAAAAAGGAGTTTGATAAGTGGGAGATTGAATCATATCGATTAAATAGTGTTATATTTGGTTTAATGGTAAAAGGTTATATCATCGGTATAATTCCTGATAAGAGTAAGATAGTACCGCGTTTGGAGGATGATCTTTATCTTCGTATAAGTAAAATTGGTTACTTTAGTATATATATTCCTTTTAAGAAGTATGATGGAAATGAAGATTATTATATTAAAGAATTACATAAGGTGGTTGTATGAAACCGAAAATAAATGAATTAACATTAACGGTGTATGAACTTGATCCCGTGCTTAATGTAATAAAAATGATTCTTTCTGATGAAGTAACAATGAATAATAGTTGGCAGAGCATATTTACTTTATTGTATAACAAAGGATTTAATCCGCTTTATATTTATGATCATTTAGATGAGTGCGGGATAAAAATAGGTAAATTTTTAATTGGGGGAACTATAGTTCGTAGTTATTTAAATAAAGGTTCTATTATGCTTAACCGCCAAACCTATACACTTATAGCAGATATAAATGGATTCTTAATTTTATATGGGAGCGGGGAAGAATGAAACTACAAATCCCTGATTTAGTTTTGTACGAAACGATAGAAAGTAAATTTGCTACGGTTCTTTCAAAATCGTATCTCCCGCATTGGCGTGCATTTAAAGATGAGTTTAATTCTCAATCTTTATATCCAGATTTAATAATGATAGATGATACAGTTGTTGGATTAGTATTTGATGATTATGTAATACTCCCGCAAAATTTTGTGGATGTTTATAAAACTATATTAAAAGTTGATAAAGATTGTTATTCATTTTATACATATATTTGCAATTTTTTAATATTTAAAAAAGATGAAATTTATATAACGGATATGACGGTAAAACATTTTAAGAGGTATAAAGAATGAAAGCACAAATTAATAATTTAAAACTTAAAAAAGAAAAAATTGATATATTATCGTATCTAAATTCTATTTTACAAGATTTTGATACTTCCTTCCAAGATGAGTTTAACCTATTTAATAGTTTAAGATATTTCCTCAAAGATAAATATACAGTATCATATGTTGCTGGTATATATGGTTTTATTTGTTATATTGAAGAATTAAAAATAATTCTCGCATTATTCACCCGCAAAAAATTTAACAGAATGGGAGTGAATTATAAACGTATTGGAGAAGTTTATACTAATAGTAGAATCTTTCAATGTTATGCCGCAAAATCTACAAATTATATGATTAATCTTTAAATGGTAGGATGGGATACAGAAAAATGCAAATTTTAAAACGTAATGGAGAATACGAAGAATTTAATCCCGCGAAGATCGATGCCGCAATAATCAAAGCAATGTTATCAGTACAGTACCCGATTGATGATTCCAAAGCCATAACCGATAGAGTAGTAGTAAAATGTAAAGATAAAATTTCCGTAGAGCAGATTCAGGAATTGGTTATCGCCGAATTACCCGAACCCGTCAAAACCGCGTACTCTGAATACCGCAAAACAAGAAAAGAAAGCCGCGAAATCGAAAATATCCTTCATCTCCCATCTCAAACAAAATTATCCGCCAATGCGATTATAACCCTCGAATCCCGCTACCTCCTCAAAAATACCGCCGGAAAAATTATCGAAACCCCCGATCAGTTATTTGATAGAGTTGCGAGGTATGTTGGTATTGTTGAATTATATTATAATTATCTTCATTATTATAATGTATTGGGTAAGGATTATTTGAATAAGGAGTATAATATTAATGTTGTGGATGAAAATAATATGTTCTATTTTCTTTCTCTTAATGATAATGTTAGTTATAATACTATATATGGTAAATTGAATGATATGGAAAAAGTTATATTAGGTAGATTGATTGATAGGAGAAATAAGTTGTTTAATGATTATAGAGTAACATTAAAAGATTTAGAAGTATTTAGTGAAACTATACCTAATAATACTAAGTATATTATTAGTAAGTATGCTAAATTAATGAAGGAGTTAAAATTTATTCCGAACTCACCCACCCTGATGAATGCGGGTACAAAATTGGGAGAATTATCTGCGTGTTTTGTTTTGGATGTGCCGGATTCGATTGATGGTATTTTTGATGCGTTGAAGTATCAAGCCAAAATACATAAGGCGGGAGGCGGAACTGGATTTTCTTTCTCATCTCTTCGTAGTGAAGGATCGGTGGTTGGTAGTACAAAGGGTGTTGCTAGTGGTGCAGTTAGTTTTATGGAATTATTTGATAAAACAACTGATGTAATAAAACAGGGTGGTAAAAGAAGGGGTGCAAATATGGGAGTACTCCGTTATGATCATCCCGAAATTTTAAAGTTTATTACTGCAAAAGATCAGGAGAATACAAAGTTGAGTAATTTTAATATATCTGTAGCGGTGGATAATAAGTTTTTTGATCTTTATCATAGAGATGGAATTGTGGAATTAAAGAATGAAGGTAGTAATGAAGTGATTTCAACATATCCCGCGAGGAAGATGATGCAGGATATTGTTCATCACGCGTGGTTAACTGGTGATCCCGGGTTATTGTTTATGGATAAGATGAATGAGAATAATCCGGTGGCGCATATTGCGGAAATAAAAGCAACCAATCCCTGTGTTACGGGGGATACTCTTCTTTATACTTCTAAAGGGATGCAAACTATGAAACGATTGCATACATTGGGGTATGGTATTAATCCTATTATTGATGACAGATTAACAGGGGATAAGTTGGGATTGGGGAGTAATGTATTTTCTAGTGGGATTAAACCAGTTTATAAATTAAAAACAAAGGAAGGGTATTATTTAAAAGCTACCGATTATCATCCAATTTTTAGTGAAGATCGTGGGAAAATGGTTGAGTTAAAAGATTTGAAGATTGGTGAGAAAATCAGAGTTTTAGGTAGTGGAGGTGCTTTTGGTAGTTATGGGAATATAAAATTGGGTAGAGTATTGGGAGCGTTTATTGGGGATGGCTCTTTATCTAAAACAAAACGTGCATCTTTTCTTGGATTTTGGGGAGATGAGAGAGAGTTAGCAGATACCTTTAGAGAATATGTTAGTGATATTGCTAAAAAGGAATTGAAGGTTCAAAATATAGAAAGTCGTAATGAGAGTAGGGTTGGTAGTGTTGCTTTAACAAGATTGGTAAAGGGATATGGAGTTTATAAGCAGAAACTACGAGTACCCGAAGCCGTATTTTTTGGTTCAAAAGAAATGCAGGTTGGATTTTTGCAGGGGATTTTTCAAACAGATGGTACAGTTAATTATACCGCTGCTCATTCAACAAGAAATATTCGGTTATCATCGGTGAGTGAGGAATTATTGGAGGGAGTTCAGATGCTCCTTTTAAATTTTGGAATTTATAGTAGAATTTATAAGGAGCGGCAGAAAGAGTGTGATAAGTTGTTACCGGATGGTAAAGGTGGTAAAAAGATGTATCATTGTAGAGCTTATCACGATTTGGTAATATCTAATGAGGGTATTAAGAAATTTGCGGATGAGATTAACTTCATGGGTTCAGTCAAGAAAGCTAAGTTAGCTAAGGTTATTGATGGTGCTACTTTTGAGAAAAGCAAATTTATAGCGAGGGTTGAATCTATTGAGTATATTGGGGAGGAAGAGGTATATGATTTAACCGAATACGTCAGTCATTCTCTAGTTTGTAATGGAATTGTAACATCTAACTGTGGTGAGCAACCATTAATCGCTTATGATAGTTGTAATCTTGGGAGTATTGATTTGGGGAAATACGTGATTAACGGAGAGATAGATTATAAAGCATTGGAGAGGGATATACGAATAGCATATCATTTTCTTGATGATGTGGTGGATGCTAATAATTTCCCAGTTGATAAGATTGAGGAGGTAACATCGAGTACCCGCAAAATTGGGTTGGGATATATGGG
>JAEHJW020008519.1_pt1 | contig 76645 bp, 95 predicted proteins | sample 9271431 | NCBI WGS metagenome assembly JAEHJW02 | reverse complement strand
GGTTCTATATATTTTATTTTATCAAGTATTTTTTCATCATTTTCATTTAATTTGTATCCCATATGATGTAATAACCATATTGATACATAATAAAAATCAAATAAAATCATTCTCTTAATAAAATCATTTTTATTAATTTCAACATCTCCAAAAAAGTTAAAAATATCTGAATCTTCATCTATTAAAAAATATTTATCTTCTAATTTATTAATTTGATCTTCTTTTAAATTTTGAAATTTTTTAATCCAAAATTTTATACCTTTTTTATTTATTAATGATTTAACACCATCACTGGAATCCCCAATTAAAGTTTGAAATATATTATAATATTTACTTACTAATATTGATTCATTTAAATTTATTAAATTATATCTTTTGGAACATCTTTTAAAAACATTAAATTTACTATCCAATTTTGTTTCATCATTATTTAAAAAATAAAATCTCATTATTTTTTCATCATTATTTAACATATGTATATAATCATGATCAGATGAAATTATTAGATGTAATGATTCTATATTTTCATATTTTTCTTTCATATAATTTAACATTGGAAAAAAATCAGAATCTATATATTCCATATTATATAAATATATATTTTTAGTTGTGTTAATAAAATAATCAAATGATTTAATAGTTGCAGTAAATAATTCAGAACCAAAATCTCTAAAAGCACTATTTGTTTTATCCTCTATTCTACTTTTCATTAATGATTTAATTCTATCACCTTTCCAATCTTTAAGTAAATTTTCTTGAAATATATTTCTTCCAAAATCATTATAAATATGAATTCTAACATAGTAATTCTTTTTTGCAAAAAATTCAAAAATATTTAAAAGAAATGTTAATATTTGAGAATATATTTTTCCAAAATCAACACTATCATTTTGCATATATGAAAATGCAACATTTGAATCATATCTTATTATACTTAAATTTTGAATATCTATATAAATATTTATATTTTTAGTTTTTATTGATAATGATTCAATATAGGAATCAAATACTCCTTCTAATTTAAAAACACTTGGTGTTAAAATCATAATTCTGGTTCCAATTCTATTAATTGTTTTGAATCATCAAATAAATTAGTTCCAACAAATAGTTTAGTAAATGTTTTATAATCTATAAGACCAATTTTATCAATTATATCTTGTATACTTGTTGTTATTATTGGATCATGTATAGTTTCAAAAAGTATTCCATATGAACTATTATTTTCATCAAAGATAATAGTTCTTGAATTAGTTCTAACAAAAATTTTAGATAAAACTTCGTAACTATAAATACCAAAAGAACTCATATAATTTTCTTCAATTTTTTTATTTTTAGTATTAAAAAAACATAAAATATTAATTTTATTGTCACTAACTAAAAATTTATATACAAAATTAGAAATTAAAAAATTCTTTTCTTTTTCCAATTCTACTATTATTTTATATCTATTTTTGATATCTAATATATCAGTATCCTTTATTTGAATTGAATTATATAAAAAATGATAAGAAAGAGCAGAAGATATTATATCTATATTATTTTTTAAATAATTTAAAATACTGGAACCTTTAATAACACTTTTTTTAACTGTTTTAAAACTCTTTGGTAATGTTAATGTATCTATGTAATTTATCATACACAATCTCCTTAATTATTATATTTTAATTAAATTATATGAATTTGAATCTTCACCAAAATCATTACTATCTTTATTATATAAAATTTTAACATTATATAAATTATTTTTTTGAAATAACGAAATTATTTTTTTATAATCAACATCTTGATCTGCTAAGATAAATATATCCCAATCAGGAACTCCAAAATTATAAAAAATAAAATTAATAGCTTGAATATAATTTTTACCTAATCCAGCAACTAATATACTTGTTTCATCAAAATTAAATTTATCTTTTAATTGTCTATATCCATTTAATACAGTAAATATTCCTTCTCCAAAAATTATTTTATTTTTTTGTAATAATTTTAAATTATTTAAATCTTCAACATATACAAAAAAATCTTCAACATCATTTAATTTTAAAACAAAGTATCTTTGAAAATTTTGATTATTATTAATTCTTCTACATATTATTTTATTTTTGTTCATAGTTAAAAAACCAATATAATTTTTTTGAAGTATATCTTTTTGAAATGCATTGTTAAAAAATCTATCAGGAATATTAGAAAAATCAGTAACTAATAAATTTAATAATACTTTATTAATATTTTTTAATCTTGATTTTACATATTCTAATTTTGGATTATTATAAACAACTTTATTATTAAAATAATAATGTGAATAAGTATCAAAATTATTTTGTTCATTATATTTTTTACTAATTTCAATTAATGAATCTTTATCTAAAATATGCAAAATATTTAAATGAGATAACAATTTTAATAAACTACCAGATTCATCACATTTAAAACAATGATATGAATATCCAAATGTTTTAGAAATTTCTTTATTTATATATAAATGAACATGGTTTGTTTTTTCACTATCTCCACAAAAAGGACATTTTATAACTAATTGTGAATTTGTTTCTTTATAATATATTGATTGATTTTTTAAATTTTCAATTATAATTGTAGGCAACATATTAAAATTGCATAATATCCTGTGAAGATATTATCCCTATAAAATTTTGTAATGTTTTTTCTAATTCATCAATAAAAACCAAATAATTCATTGATGGAACAACAGCATATGGAATTTGATTAGTATATTTTGATATTATTACTTTGATTGGTATTAAAATAAAATTCAGATATTTAAATAAATATTTATAAACAGATACATAATCAACATATTGTTGTGATATTAAATTTACAATATCCAATTTAATTCTATTAATATTTGTTTTATTATTATTTAAAATTTCTTTCATAAATGAAATTGTCATTTGTATTAATATTTCCTCTGATTTCAATAAATTTGTAATATTACTAACATCTAATTTATTATCAATTACTAATGATTGAGTACTATTAACAATTTTTCTCAAATCAGGATAAAACATATTCATAATTATTTGAAGATTATCTTGTGTAAATTCAATTTTTTCATTAGTTAAAATTTTTGTTAAAAAATTTTGTATATAATCTTTTGATAATACATTAAATTTTTGTTCCAAACATCTTGATTTAATAGCAGCAGGAAATTTATTTTCATTTGCTGTAAAAATAAATCTTACATTTGAACTATATTTTTCAATCATATGTCTTAATGCAGCCCATGCTTCAGGTGTTAAATAATCTGCTTCATCAATTAATACAATTTTAATTACACTAAACATTGGTTTAGTTGAAATAAATTCATTAACTAAAACTCTAATAGTTTGTATTCCTCTTTGATCTGAACCATTTAATATTAAAACATCATTGGAATCATTTATTAATTTATCAATAATAATTCTTGCTAAAGATGTTTTGCCTGTTCCTGGTTCACCAACTAATATTAAATTTGATAAAATTTTAGGATCTACTAAATATTTATTAATAATCTTTTTAAAATTATCGTCAATAACTAATTCATCTAAATCTTTAGCTCTATATTTCTCAATCCATAAATGTTTATTTGAATATTGTGATGTTATATCTGACATGATATTGATCTCCTTTTAAATTATTTTTTTTATACATATACAAATAGATATTTTTTATAAATTGAAGTTATAAGATAGAAAATAAAAATTGACTGTATAGCTAGCAAATAAATAAAGGTGAAACCCCTTAAGTCCTACTTAGTCATTACCCATTCATTGATTATTTGGATTCCTATTCCCTTAAACATATCCACGGTTCATTGGTCATCCCTGATATCATATCTTATCAGTTACCTTGACATCTAAATCAACCCTAATTTTTTTTTTAATTTAAAAAAATTTCTAAATATTATAATAATTACGAAAATTATCATAATAACAAAATATTATGCAATACTTAGACTGAAATATTTTGATTTATATATTTTATTCATAACACATAAAAAAATTTGTATTATGAAAAGACTTTATAATTTAACATAGAATACTGAAAATTTATAAAATCATTTTTATTCTTTATTATACATAATATTTGTAATTATATAAGACTTCATATTTTGAACTATTATTATATAATTTTTATTTTGTAATAACGCCGGCACTGTACTAATTTTTCTAATTTTTATACTTAATTAATAATTGATTTATTTTATTTTATAAGTCTTTATTTTGTAAGAATTTTTATAATTGATTTAGTTAAAATTTTTGTTTAAAACCTCTTTTAAGTGAATTTAAATTATTTAGGTATAAATATATAAGGAATGTTTTATTTCGCTTTTATGAGTATAAAAATACTGTTAAACAGTTATTTGTTTTGATAATAAATAAAAGATAAAAAATTATTAAAGAAAAAATTGGAAGTCTTTAAAAATAACATTTATTTATATTTTTTTAATATAATTATAAAAATTTAATCTTAACCCGCATATTTTATAAAAGGAGATTGCTATGAATTTACACATAATACATAATGATATTGAAAATTCTTTTTTCTTATATGATTTAGATAATGTAAAAAAATATCCACCAATAGAATTAAATAATATCTTTCATCAATTAAATTTTTTTTGGAATCCAAATTTTTCTTGGGGAACTAATGATTCTGACAAATTGATAAAGTTATGTAATTATTTATTTAATTTAAATATTAATGTTAAAATTGATAAACAAACATATGATTTAATGATTTTAAAACTAACTGAAAAATTTGAAACATTTAAAAATAAAATTTATAATGCAACATTGCACAATTCTGATAAATTTGTTGATTGTTATATTGGTTCATCAATTGTTATTGAACTTAATCAATTAACTAATGAGATGTTACAAATTATTAAAGATGATTTAACTGTTCATTATTATGATTATGATGATAAACCACAACTTAAATTATTTTATAGAATTGCAAATAATAAAATATTTTTACCAAGATTTTATTATAATGATAAAATAATTTTCAATATAACAAAAGATTTTACAACTGATGGGGATGATATTGATATTTTGCAAAATGATGATTTTATTTTGAGAGAAGATAAAAATGAGGTATTGAATGAAATAAAAAAATATAATAATGGTATAATACAATTACATACTGGATTTGGAAAAACTGTTTTAGCTGTTAAATATATCACAGATATTAAAAAGAAAACTTTAATTATTGTTGATAGAGAAATATTAGTTAATCAATGGAAAAAAATTATTTTAAATTTATCAAACATAAAAGAAGAAGACATAAGCATTTATCAATCTGGTAAAAATAATTTAGATAAACCAATTGTTATAGCAATGGTTCAAACAATTGTTAGTAAATTAAAAAATAATCATAATGATGTTATTAAAGAATTTAGAGAAGCAAATTTTGGTATTACTTTTGTAGATGAAGTTCATTCAATAATAGGTCCAGAAGCATATACATCATCAAGATATATTTTATTTTCTAAACGTTTGTTTTCATTATCTGCCACCCCATTTAGAACTAATTCAGTAGAAACAAAATTAATAAGATATTGTTTTGGTGATGTGATAGTTAGTAAAGTTCATACACTTTTACCAAAAATAAATTATATTGAATTTAAAAATAATTTAAAACCTGATACATATAAATATTTACGTTTTGGTGGTAAATTTAATTATGTGAAATATTCAACTCAATTAATATTGCATGATGATAATTTTCTTGAATTATTTTTAAAAAAATTAATAGAAATTAATGAATCAACAAAATATAAAATACTTATTCCATTTGTATCAATTAAAACAATTAATCATATATCTGAAATAATAAATTCTGATGGAAAATATATTTCATTAAGAAATCATGCAATTTTAATTAGTGCTACTAAAAATTCAATTGATAAAGATGCTAAAATAATATTTTCGACAATAGGATTAATTAATAAAGGTTATGATAATGAAGATATTGAAATTTTATTTTTATTATTTCCTCTTGGTTCAAATCAAACATTTTTAGAACAGTTATGTGGTAGAATACTTAGATTTAAAGAAGATAAAAATAATATGAAAATTATTGATTTTATTGATACTTCATATAATGAAGTAAAAAATACTGCAAAAAGTAGATATAAAGTATATAATCAACTTAAATTTGAAATACCAGAAATACCTGAAACATTAAAAGATGTAATTTTAAATCATAAAATAAAAGAATAATTTAAAAGAGGTGAATTAATGACATATTTAGTAACTGGTGGTTGTGGTTTTATTGGTAGCAATTATATAAATTATTTATTGGAAAATTATAATATTAATATTATAAATGTGGATAAATTAACATATGCATCAAATCCAAAAAATGTCAATATTTCAAAAAAATATGGGGATAGATACAAATTTTATAAAATAGATATTTCTGATTGGGATAGAATGAATTTTTTATTTAGTAAAAATGATATAGATTATATAATTAATTTTGCAGCAGAGTCCCATGTTGATAATTCAATAAAATTATTAAATCAAAATTCATTTGTTCAATCAAATATAAAAGGAACATTAACATTATTGCAATTAGGATATCAATATGGCATCAATAAATTTTTACAAATATCAACTGATGAAGTTTATGGTAGCATTAATGAAGGACAATTTAAAGAAGAAACAAATTTACAAGCAAGAAATCCATATTCAGCAACAAAAGCATCTGCAGATCTTTTAGCATTATCTTTTTTTCATACTTTTAATTTTCCTGTATGCATAACAAGATGTTCAAATAATTATGGCATGTATCAATATCCTGAAAAATTAATTCCTCTTGTAATTTTAAATGCTATAAAAAATGAAAATATTGGTATATATGGCGATGGATTAAATATTAGAGATTGGATTTTTGTAGAAGATCATATTAGGGCAATACAATTAGTTTTAGAAAAGGGTTTAATTGGTGAAGTATATAATATAGGTGGGGATACTAATAATGTGACTAATTTGGATATTGTTAAATATATTTTAAAAAGTTTAAATAAACCAAAATCATTAATTAAATTTATTGATGATCGATTAGGTCATGATAAAAGATATTCAATGAATTTTGATAGAATTAAAAATGAATTAGGATTTTCTTTAATGTATGATTTAGATAAAGGACTTGATAAAACTATAAAATGGTATACTTCTAATACAAATCATTGGTCTGAACAAAAATAAAAAGAGGTCAAATGCATACATATTTTGATGAAAAATTCATTTTTAATGAAAGTGGATTTGATAATATAATTGATGTTTTATCAAATAAATTATATCAGCTTAAAAAAAATATGGGTGTAAAAATTTCTGATATTAAAATTTTCTTTAAAAATATATTTTCAAAAATAACTAAATATCTAAACTTTATAAATTTTAATTTTATTAAGTTGCCTCCTAAAATATTAGTTAAAATTATTTTTCGTAAAATATTACAATTTTTAGGTTTAGAAAAATTATATTCATTGAAAAAAACTAGGATTTCAAATTATGGATTACATATATCTGAAGAAGATTTTCAAATTATTCAAAATGTAGCTAAACAAATGGGTTTTAAAAATGGTGTTCAAGTTATTAAATATAATGATTCTCTTGCAAATGCTGGAGCTGCTTTTGATACAGTTTATAATATGCCAGTTGTATATATTTCTAATGGTTTATTTGATATGTTTAATAATGAAAATGAATTAAAATTTATAATAGCACATGAGTTAACCCATATTCAAGATAAGTTTAAAATTTTTATATCTAATATGTCTCTTGGATTAATTATGAATGCTCTATTTATTGGTTTTATTTATTTTGCATTTAAAAAATTTAATTTAAATTTACAATTTAATTTAATTATTTCAAGCTTTATCTTATCTGTAAAATCTATGCAAGTTTTAATTAAACAATACATATCTAGAATATTTGAATATAGAGCAGATAAAAATGCAGTTAAAACTATAAAAGATAAAGATGCAGGGATTAATTCTCTTTCAAATATTGAATTATATAATAAATTTCAAATATATAATAAATTATCTACACAATATTTAAATAAATTTAAATTAATTATTAAAATGTTACGTAAGAAAATATCAAATTTACCTATTTTAAGTGATCATCCACTTACTGATGATAGAATTAAAGCAATTCAAAAATTAAAAATAGATAAAGAAAGTTTTAATTATAATTTTGTTAATCTTAAACATAGGATATTTTAAAATGGATGCAAAAATTAATTTTACCAAACAGAATTTTTTAAAATTTACAAAACTTGTTTTAAATGAAGTATCACCTTATATTAAAGGTTTGATAATAGGTTTTATTATAACCAAATTATTTATAAAACATAAAATTAAATATGAGATTACTGAAAATAATAATCCAGAATTATATAATAGTGTTCAAGAAATTGGTAGAAAAATGAATCTTTCTAAAAAAATAAGAATATTTATTACGAATGATCAAAAACCAAATGCATTTGCATATGTACTTGATATTAATCCTTCAATTTATATTACAGAAGGAGCTTTAAAACTATTAACTGTAGATGAATTAAAATTTGTTGCTGGTCATGAAATGGGACATTTACAAGATAAATATAAAATTTTATTATCAAATGTATCATTTACTATAATATCAAATTTATTATTAGATTATTTTAAAAATTTATTTACTAAACAAAATAATAAAAATAATTCAAATGTTTTATTATCTGATAAAGCAATAAAAACTTATTTTTTTCTATATAATTTACTTATTGAAAATATAAGAAATTTATTATCAAGACATTTTGAATATAGAGCAGATAGAAATGGAGTAAAAACTACTAGTGATTCAAAAATTGCAATAAATACATTAACAAAATTATATAATCAATTAAAACAAAATAAAAATTGGGTTATAGAAATAATAACAAGAATTAATAGATTTTTAAAAGGTACAACACATCCATCTTTAGATAAAAGAATAGATGCTATAAATAAATTTGATCAAAATAAAGAAAGTTTTATTTTATATAATAATAAAAAATTACAAAATAAAATTTTTTATGATGTTTGAATAATTTTAAAATGAGTATAACAATAGAAGAAAGTTTTAAATATCTTAATTTAAAAATAGAAACTAAATTACCATTGACTCCGATTGAAAAAATAGCAATTTATAATTTAAAAACAAATAAAAAATTATCAGAACAAATTGTTTTTGAATATTATAAATTAAAAGAGTTTGACATTGGTAATATTTTTAATTTTGTTAATATTATATCAAATTCTATTGGCAGTGTTTTTTCTGTTGATAATTTTAAATATTATTTTGGATTAATTATAGCTACTACTAAACAATTAAATGATAAAAATAAAGAAAAAATAAATCAAGTTACAAAAGAAACTATGAAAACTTTTAAAAGAAATATCAATGATGTTAAACGTGAAATAGCTTCACTTTTAGTAAATATAGATCAATCAACTAAAGAAGATAATAAACAAAAAGCATTAAAAACACTTGATAAATTAATTGAATTAGCCAAAAATTTAATTCCTGATATAAAAGATGAAGAAATAAATAATAATAAAATAAATTATAATGATAGTTTATATACTATGTTTCTTAAAACGGAAGAAACTTTATTTCTTCTTTTATTAAGATCAATTAAATCATTTATTGGTGGAATACATGTTCCACTTGTTAAACAACAAGTTGGAAATATGCTTACAAAATTTAATATAAAAAGTCCTATAATTATTGGTGTTACAAATTTTATGGCACTTGCAATTTTATTTGGTTCAATGCCATTAATAGTTGGTATTTCAAGTAAATATATACCATTTGTGGGGCATTTCATTGGTTTACTTCTTTATTTTGTTGGGGTTATTAGTATATTGTTTAGTTTAATTAAATTATTGTTTAAAATAAATCTTATTCAAACAGTTATTTTAAAAACAATAATTGCTTTATTAAAATTGGCACAATATATGATAAATAATATAGAAAAACTTATTAAAAAATATATTTTTAAAATTGATGAAATTAATAAAATGAAAAAATAATTAAGGATTAAATAATATGTTATCAACAAGTCAAGTTTTAACATATGTTAAAACTAAATTAGGTGCACCATTTCTTCCTATTGAATATGATGATGAACAAATAATATCATGGGTTAGGAAAAATTCATTAATATCATTTTCTAGATATTTACCAAGAGAAGCATCATTTCCATTAAATATGGATGATCCAAGTGTTCAAACAAATATACCAAATGTTTATTTATTAAAAGAACCTAATGGTATTCCTATAATTGATATACAAAGAGTTGATTTTCCATTTAACGATATGGTAATTATGGGTCATCCAATAATACCTTTATTGAGTAGTAATTCAAGAGGTGTTATTGATTATATGGTTCAAACACAAAAATTTGGTGATGCATATAAAAATAGTATGTTTAAAAATATATATGAATTTTTAAAACCAGATAAAATAAGAATAATGCCTATGAATGCTAGATCTGGTGGTGCTACATGCACAATAGAATATGAAAGTTTTCATTTAAATGATTTTAGTTCAATATGGGTAGAATTTCAAGAAATGTTTTTAGATTTAGCATGGGCAGATGTTGCAATAAACTTATCATTAATTAGAAAACAATTTGGACCAGTTAAATCAAATTTTGGAGAAATACAATTAGGCGGAGATGAGTTATATCAACGGGCTAAAGAAACAAGAGATAAAATTATAGAATATTTAGAAAGTGCAAACCCATCAATATTAGTTGATATTTATTAATCACTTTTTTTGAACAATTTTAAAAAAAGGTGATTAATGATTAATTTACAATTAACTGGATATCAAGATAATGCAGTTTTAAAATTCTTAGAAAATAAACGGCTTTTAGTTGCTTTACCACCAGGAACAGGCAAGACTGTTGTTGCATTAGATGCTATTCAAAAAGTTAAAAAAATTAATCCAAAAATTAAAATATTAATAACAGTTCCTGCAAATTTACGAGATAATTTTGTTGATAATATAGTACAATTTTCTTTAAAAATAAAAGCATCAATAATTACAAATGTTGATGAATTAAGAAATATTAAAACATCAATTGTTATTGTTTCATATAATTTTTTAAATAATCATATAGAAGATTTTTTATCCATTGATTTTAAAATGTTAATATGTGATGAATTTCATTATTCAAAAAATTTACAATCTAAAAATTTTCAAAATTTATTTAAATTGTCAAAAAATTCTGAATATGTTTTAGGATTAACTGCATCTCCTTATTCAAATACTCCATTAGAATTTTTTACATTAATTTCTGTTATTGCTGCGGATAAATCTATATTAAATAAATGGCAAAATTTTGTTAAATATGATTATGCTGTAAAACCAAATTTGATATTAAGAATATTATTTGGCAAAAAATATTCCGGAAAATTTCCTGCAGCTTTAACAAATATAAATGAATTTAAAAGGACATTTGGACAATATTTATTTATAGTAAGTGAAAAAACATTAAATAAAGATGTTCGATTTAAAAATAGACCAATTCCAATTTCAAAAATAATTAAAATTAAAATTAGTAATTATGAAACAAATGTTTATAAATATGCTTTAAAAGAAATTCCAAAAACATTATTAAGATTGCTTGAATTAAATCAAATATCAACACACCAATTAGCAGAAATCAAAAATCAAATTATGGCTGTTCAACAAATATTATTAACACCTGATTATATTAAGAAAAATGAAATTCCAAAAGAACCAGGAACTAAAATGAAATTTGTTGCAAAACAATTAAAGGAAAATGGAAGAAAATCTTTAATTTTTACACCTTTTTTATTAAGAGGTGCAATTGTTATGAATGATTTATTAAATTCAATGGGAGTTAAATCAGCTTTATATGCTGGACAAATTGATAAGGATGAAAGAAGAAAAATAGTTAACAGATTTGAAAAAGGTGATTTGCAAGCAATATGTATGACAACTGCTGGAATGGAGGGAATTAATTTACCATCTTGTCAAGATGTTTGGTTATTAAGTTTGGTTTGGAATCCAGAAGTATTAAATCAAGTTATAGGAAGAGCATTAAGAATAACATCATCAAATAAATCAATTAATATTTATTGGGTTTTTGCATTACAAAATAATGGAAAAGATACTATTGATGAATGGATGAATGAGGTATTAAGAAGAAAACAACTTTTTAGAGATTCGATATTTAAAGCACTTGGTGAAAGTATGTCTGTTGCTGGATTAACGTCTTATGCAACGTATGAACCAGTTGGTGGTAAAAAAGATAAAAATAAAATTTTACAAACTTATTATCCAAATCAGGAACGTTAACTTATAATAAAAAGGAGTTAAATAATGTTTGCATTTACTGTTAATAAAGATTATAAATTTGTTATTGATAAACATGAAGCTAAAAAAGCTGGATTGCATTATGATTTAAGAATTTTAAATAATGATAAAGAAGTATATTCTTTTGCTACTAAACATGAATTAATTTTTAATTCTGAAAATACAAAAAGATCTAATAAACGATTATTATTATTACAACCAATTCATAGTTATGATTGGATTAAGGTTAAAGATCTTTATATTGGAGATGGTTATGGACATGGGCATATAAAGACTTGGGATTCTGGAACTATAACAATAAAAAGTTTGAATAAAAAAAATACTGTAAATTTTATTGCAAATGGGGAACATTTTAAAGGTAATTTTCTTTTGATTAAATATTCAGATGATGAATCAAAATATCTTTTAATTAAAAGAAAAGACGATACGACAAAATAGTTCTTTATTTTTCTTTTAATAAATAATATAATTATCTTAATCACAATAAAACTTAATATTAACGTTAAAAAAGGAGATTCTAATGTTAATCACAAAAGATTCAAAATCATTAATCATTGAAACAAGAAAAGGAAAAATTTTAACATCAGCATTCAATGTTCACATTTTTAACAAAATTGATTTATTAATTAAAGATTTATTAAGTTTATCAGAAGCAGATCCAGAATTTGAAGATTTTCTTTTTGATATGTATGACGATGTTTCAAATTTTAATTTTGATGAAAAGAAATACATTGATCAAACATTAAAATTTTCAGAAAAATTTATTGATATATATAAAATAGATATTAATAAATTTTGTGATACATCTAAGAAAACACAAAATAGTTTATATTTTGATAAAGAAGAAATAAAATCTTTATTAATTTATATAGGAGCTTTAAAAATATTTTCAATTATTATAAATACAGATAATGATAATGATATAAAATATAAATCTCCAATTTTAATTAAATTATATGATAGATTTAAAGATGTTTTGGATAAAATTTTTATGGTAATAAAATCAAAATTAATGAAAGTTTCTAATTGGCAAAATCAATTAAAATTAGTAACAACAGATGAATATTTAGTTTTAACAAATTTTAGTTTTATAGTTTTTACAATTCTAGTTTATTATAATTGGGATAATAATCCATTATCTTTTATAGTATCAATAGCATCAGATAATATAAATTATTTCTTAATGTCAATTAATCAAAATTCAGTTCAATATTCAACAGAATTAGAAACAGTATCTGATAATTTTTTAGAAACATTATCATATGAATCCGTTTTACTTAGAATTAATAAAAAATTAAAAGATGTTTTTTCAGATTCAAATCAAAAAATTAATTATGAATTATATCCAACTCAGTTAACAGAATTTTTATCATTGCCATTAATATCAATGTTATTGGATATTAATATAAGTTATTTAAGACAAAAAAGTATTTATGATAAAATAGATTATCAATATTTAGCTTATACTATAATTAAAAATAATGCTGATTTAAAAAAATTATGTGGCACTGGATTAAAACTTTTCTTATTTCTTTATCAAAAACCAATAAATTCAACAACATTGGTTTCATCAATTTTATTAGAATCACTTAAAAGTGATGTAGTTTATTATGGAGTTGATAATAAAATACCAGTTATTGATCTTTTACAAAAATTATCAACATTAATTCATAAGAAAACTAATTTAAGACATATAATAAATAGTTCTCAATTTAATGAAACCGGTATTAAACAAATGGCTAAAGATTTAAGTAATTTTTTAGTAAATATTTTAGATGATAAGAAAAGAAGTTCATTAATTGAAAGTGGTAAAAAGACAGTAATTGAATTATATTTAAAAGATACTAAAGCAATAAATACTTCAGAACTTTTACAACAACTTTAATTATATTAGAACAAATTAAAAAAGATGAGAATTATATAACCTCTGATAATCTTAAAAATATCAGAGGTTATATTTTGAAAAATTTTGAGGTAAAGAAAAATGAAATTATTAAATAGTTCTTTTTGTTCTAATTTTCCAAGAGTAACTTCCATGAGGTTATTTGATTTCCAAGATAAACCAGATCCTAATGGATTATTTTCAGAAGATATTTTTGGTTCTACAAGTAAAGATAAAAAGGAAAAATATGGTTCAATTTTTCTATCTTCTAAAATGGTTCACCCTGCTGTATTTATAGCTTTATCTAAAGCATACAATAGAGAAATTAAACTATGTTTATCATATAAACCATATATATTTGAAAATGGTGAAATTAAAGAATCAAATAATATTGATAGTAAAGATAATAAATATGGTTTATTTTTTTTTATACAAAATATATCTAAATTAAAAAGAAAAGAAGGATTTTATTCTAAACAATTTTGGGATTTAGCAGAAAAATATGAAGATGATATATTTATAAATTGTTTACCAGTTATTCCTATTGCATTTAGATCATATACTTCCAAATATAGATATGATTTAATAAATGATGTATATTTAATGATAATTAAAATTTCAACAAATATTTCAAATGCAAATGATAAAAATTCAGATATGTTTAATAAAACATATAATATGTTGCAAATGAATATTCAAAATTTAATGAATATAATAAATACAAAAATTTCTAAGAAATCAGGTATAATAAGAACTAATATTCTTGGAAAGAGAGTTGATTTTGGTGGCAGAAGTGTTATTGTTGGTGATTCTAAATTACCAGTTGATACTCTTGGTGTTCCATTTGCAATGCTTGTTAAATTATTTGAACCTTTTATAATTAGGGAAATGTTATTAAATAATTATAATATAAATGAATCAATTGAAATTTTACAAAAAATATCTAAATTTGGAACGGTTAAAAAAGAAGATTATGATGCTGTTAAAAATATTGTAAATATAATTATAAAAGATAAAAAAGTATTAGCAAAAAGAGATCCTGCATTACATAGATTATCATGGCAAGCATTTAAAATTAAAAATGTTGATGATGGAGTAGTTCATCTCAATCCTTTACAAACAAGTGCTTTTAATGCAGATTATGATGGAGATAGTGTTGTTTCTGATGTTGAACTCGAAATTAAAATTGATGATAGAACTTATATCATAAAAGATAATATACTCAATTTAAAAGAAACTAAAATTGATTTAGAGAGAACAACATAAAAGTTTATAGGAGGTTTATAATATGCAATTAACAAATACTGATTATAATATATTGTATCCATATGCCAAAAAATATATAGAATTAAATCAAAATAAATCACCAATTAATAAAATATTATTAGAATCAAATAATCCAATTGCTAAAAAAGAAATTATTAAAAAATTTTTTCAAGAAAGTTTAGAAAATATTGAAAAAGTTCAGAAATATGCTGATGAAAAATATGAAGAATTATTAAAAAATTTATCAAAAGAACAATTTTCTGAAATTCAAAAAGTTAATAAATTGAGATTGATATTATTAAATAAGATAACAAATATAATTAAAAATAAAAATGATCAAAGCAATATATTAAAAAATATAAGTTCATCAAAAGTTGTTTTTCAATTAATGATTATTTTTATTTATAAAATAAATCAAAATATAGAAAACTATTTTAAAAATGATTTAAATAAAATTAAACAAATATTTATATTTTTAAATAACAAAAATAAAAATAATATGAGAGAATCAAATAAATTAAAAGAAAAAGTATTTGGTGATAATGGAGCTTTAACTATTCCAACTGTATTTACATCTATTATGTTGACAACTTTAACAGGAATAAGTAATGATATTTTAAAATTATTTGGTATTATTAATCCAACATTATTATTAACAATAATTGTTTCAATATTTGCTATATATCTTTCATATGGAATTTTATCAATTTTAATTAGCATTATTAATAAACCAATTAAGTATATTGTTAGTGGATTAATGAAAATTATTGTTTTTATTGTTTCTAAAGTTTCAGAACTTATAAATAATAAATCTAAGGTAAAACAGTAATGAAATTATTTAACTTTAGTCATATTAAAAATAATATTGAACATTATTCAGTTTCTGATGGAGTTTCAATATTTATTGATTCTATAAATATTGAAACTGGAAAAATGTCCAAGAAAAAGATTATTGATTATTCAATACATAAAGATTTGATGATGTATAAAATAGTTGATAATTATGATAGATTTAAACCTTTTTGGGTTTCTAGTGATCATTCATTAATTGTTTATGAGAAAGATTCAGAAAAATTAATTAAAGCATCTCCTATTGATTTAATAATAAATGTTGATAATTATATGTTAGTTCAAAAAATTAATGATGAATATATTTTTATAGAATGTAATGAATTATCAATTTTATGTGATCCTGAAATAACTACTGCTGCTGATTTTACTGTTGAAGATAATTATACATTTTCTACTGATGATGGAATTTTTGTTCAAGATACTATGTCTTTATATGCACCTTTATCTGTAGAAGCACAACAAGATATGGATAAATTATTAAATCCATATTCTCCTGGTGATCCAAGATCAGTTCAAAAATATACATTTAATAAAGATTATGCATTTGCAGCATGTGTTATATTAACAGATGATAAAAGTAAATATTGGTGGGCTAAAAAAATTAAATATAAAAATGAAAACACGACATCTGGAAAAGTTAAATTATATGAATGTTTAGATGAAGAATCAAGAAAAATTATTGATTTTGGATTAATTAATAAAACAAGTAATATTGGCACTCTTGTTGAAATTTTATTTAATACATTACCAAATGATAAGGTTAGAGATTTTTTAAATAAATTGGTTTTAATATTAAATGATATAATGACTGAAAATTCTAAAACTTTATCAATGAATGATTTTGCTTTAGCAGATGAATTTTTAGATATTAGAAAAAAATTATCGGAAGCTAAAACATTAGAAGATCAACAAAAAATATTTAATACTGTTCCAGATAGTTTAATGAAAGTTTTAACTGAAAAATCTGAAATATCTGATTTAATGAAATGCAAAGCTGCAAAAATTAATCAATTATCACAATTATTGGTTACTAAAGGTTTAATTCAAAGTCCAAGTGGAAATACTGAATTGATAAATAATAATTTAGCCAGTGGATTATTACCAACTGAATATTTTAAAGCTGGTAATGGTGCTAGAGATGGTATAGTATCAAGAGTTAATAAAACTGCTCAGTCTGGATATTTAACAAGACAATTAGTTTATGCATTAGCTTCTGTTGAATTAAATGAACATGACGATGATTGTGGCACAAGGAAAACTATTGATTTAAATGTTGTTGATTCAGATTTTTTTAAAAGAATTATAAATAGATTTATTTATTATAATGGTAATTTAATAAAAGTTACACCAGATATGAAAGAAATAATAGGCAAAACAGTTCAACTTAGAACACCAATTTATTGTATTGATAAAGAAGGAATTTGTAAAACATGTTATGGTGATGATTCTAAATATCTTGATTCTAAGTATGTTGGTGTCATAACAGCTCAAACTATTGGTGAAAGATTAGTACAAGAAACAATGAAAGCTTTTCATTTAGGTGGTGTTGTAAATATATCTTCAAGTGATCCAATAAAAGAATTATCATTAAATACTAAATATGATAGAGAATTTTGGGATAAATATTTATCATTTAATCCAAAATTAAATATTTTATCTTCCAATGTAGATTGTTCTATTATATTGGATAAAGAATTATATAATTTAAATTATGTTTTAAATTCTCCAGATAATACAATAATGCTTGATAATTTATTAGGTGATATAATATTTGATAATAAAAAATATCCATTGGCTATAGATAGTCCTGTTATTCTTAATATACCTACTAAAACGGTTAAAGAAAAGAATGAATATATTTTATACTATGATAAATCAGAAGCTGATATAGCTATTATTTTAAATGAAATTAACGATATTGCTAAGACATCAAAGAAATTATTATCATTAATAAGTTCCGGTGCTGGTGCTAAAGATATAAACCATATGTTGATGAAAATGTATTCTTTAATGAAAGATTATGGTTCTATGATATTAGTTCATTTTGAAATATTAATATCACAATTATTTAGATGTGCTAATAATCATTATATACCATTAAGATTATGTGATAATACAAATGATTATTATTTAGCTACAATAAAACAAATACCTTATTTAGAAAGTTGGGTAAGAGGTTTAGAATTTGAAAAATTTAATGAATCTATTTTGAATGCATTAAATAATCCAATAATTAGTAGAAGAAGTTATTTTGATAAATTTATCATTGATGAGGTAAATGAATAATGGATTTAGAATTTGTAAAATATAAGAGATATCCTTTTATACAATTTTCAAGTAGAAAAATGATATATATGCCAATTTTATTAGAAAATTATCAAATTGATGATTTTTTTAAATTAAATAAACAAAGATTTACTGGACAATGGAATATAATTTCATCTGGATCAATACCTAATTTAAATGTCAAATTAAACAAATTAAATTATAGTTTTGGATTTAATCAAGTTAATATTAATAATTTATCAACATCAAAATTATTAATATTTGATATAACTCCTATTTTATTATCATTAGATAATAAAAGTCCATATTCAATTCAATCTTTAACAACAATTAAATATTTAACACTTAAAGATAATAGAGAGACTATATTTTTATATTCTGTAAATTTTGATTTGGAAACTCCAACATTTGAATCATCTTATTTAAATCATTTATTAACTACTATTGGATATGCAAAAAATAGAGAAAATAGTATTAAATTACCAAATAATTTTATTTTGAATTATGTATTAAATAATAGACAAACATATATTCCAATAGTAGTTAATCAAGAAGAATGGAAAAATGTAAATATTATTAAATCATATATATCTTCAATTTATGAAAAGAATATAACAAAATTAGATAAAAAAAAAGTTATAAAAAATATTTCTAAAAATGTCATTAATCAAGATATTGATCAAACTAAAACAGATTATGATATAATTAATAGATCAGAAGAAGATAATATTGCAAATATTGATAAAATACATTATATTGCAACATCTGCAGATTTAGATTCAGAACAAGTTTCAAATCCAAATACTATTAAAGAAAATATTGTTAATACATTATCAAGTGGTTATAATGAAGAAAATAATCAAATAAATGATTATCAATTTAAAAATATTTTAAATAATGTTATAGTTCCTCAAAAAATATCAATACCAGATACAAATGTATTTATTAATTCATTACCAAAACAAAATATTATGAATAACAGAATGCCTACTCAATCAGTTGAATTTAATAGATATGAATATCAAAATATTGAATCTGTATTTAAAAATATAATAGATGTATATAAAAATATAGAAAATGGTTTTAATATAATAGATTTTAAAATTGTTGATGTTCCAAATAAATTAAATGAAATGTCAAAAACAGAAAAAATATTATTAATATTAAAATTAAGATATGAAGGAAATGATAATATTGTAAAAATTGAATTACCAAAATTATTAAATGATGGTACATATTTAATAAATGGAAATAGATATATTTCAGTTAATCAATTAATGTTATTACCAATTACTTTTCCAAAAGTTGGTTCTGCTCGTTTTAGTTCTTATACAACAACATCTATAATTGATAAAATGAAAACCAAAACACATTTATATTTTGCTGGCAACAAACTTCCTATTGGATTATATTTATGTTATATTTTTGGATTTGATAATGTATTTAAATATTTAAATTTACAATATAAGATTTCTGATTCTCTTGAAAAAGATAAAATAAATATAAAATTAACAAATAAAAAATATCTTGTAATTAATAATACAAATTTTAATGATTTAACAAAAGATTTTCTTAAAAATTTATTTCCATATAATGATAATATAATGAATATAGAAATAGATAAACCATTATTATCTAAAGAATGGTTTGATATTTTTATAAATGATATTACTGGAAATCCAGGAAGTTCTAATTATGTGAATAGAATTATTAAAATTGCATTAGATAATAGAACTAAAGAAATTTTATCAAATAAAAATTTACCAACAAATTTATTTGATATAATGTTTTATATGTATAATAATGTATTAAAAGGAACAGTTAATAAAAGAAATGATATTCGAAATATGAGAATTAGAAATTATGAAACAATATTACAAATAGCTTTTGATTCATTAAGACAAGAAATTAGAAAATATGAAAATGTTAAAAAATATAATAAAGATGCAAAATTATTAATTAATTCTGGTTCATTTTTTACTGCTATAATTACTTCTCCATCATTACAAATGATGGATTATGTTAATCCAATAGAAGAAATATCATCTCTTAATAAAGTAACATATATGGGTTATAATGGAATAACATCTGAGGGTGTTCCTATGCAATTAAGAGGAATACATCCAAGTTATTATGGAATTGTAGATCCAATAGATGTTCCAGAAGGTTCCACTACTGGAGTAAATCAACAATTATCTTTTGCAGCAACAATATCAACTAAATATGGAACACTTATTCAAAATAAACAATCAGATGATTTGCAATCTGGTATATTATCTGTAAGTTCTTCAACAACTCCATTTATATCAAAAAATGAACCAACCAGAGGTATAATGGCTGCAAATCAGATTAGACAAGTTGTTGCTACAAATGTTACAAGTCCACCATCAGTATTAACCGGAGTTGAATATATTGTTCCTGTATTAAGTAGTGAAGTGTTTATGTTAAAATCACCTTGTAATGGTGTTGTGAAACTAGTTAATAATGATAAAATTACTATAACATGTGAGAATAAAAAAGATATTGAAATTGATATATCAAATAAATTTGCTAGATCTGGTGCTAGTGTTAATGTTCCTATTGAATTTACTCCTATTGTTAAACCAAATCAAAAAATTAAACAAGGTGATTTATTAGTTGATTCTAATTATATTAAATCTGGGGTATTAAGTTTAGGAAATATGTATTTAACAACATATATGTTTTGGAAAGGTTATACATATGAAGATGGTGTTGTTATATCTTCTGCAATTGCAAATAAATTAACTTCTAAACATTTATTTAAATTTATAATGTATCTTGAACCAGGAGATAGAATAATTAAATTTGATCTTGAAAATAATAAACGTGTTAATAGAGGTGATGAATTATTAAAAATTGCCTCCGATAGAATGTCTAAATTAATTGATTATAATGTTATATCTGAATCAGATATAATTGTCAATGGAAATAAATATATTCTTATTTCTCCATATAATGGCACTATTAAAAATATTGAAATTTTTAGTAATTTGCCAAAAACTGATTATAATACAGATATATTAAATAATTTAAAAAATGTTTCTTTTGTTAATACTGATACACCATATTTTTATAAAGATGAAAAATTTTCAGGAATGTTTATTAGAGTTTCTATTGAATGTATTTTAAATATTGGATTAGGTGATAAATTAACTAATAGACATGCTTCAAAAGGTGTTATAACATATATAGAAGATGAGAAAAATATGCCAAAACTTCCAGATGGAAGAGTTGTTGAAGTTATATTAAATCCATTGTCTGTTATTAATAGAACTAATACTGGACAAATATATGAATTATATTCTGGTGAAATTAGTTATCAACTTAAACAAAAAGTATTATCATTATCAAAAGTTCAATTAATAAAATTTTTAACAAATTTATCAAGTAAAATAGATAAAATTGGTTATTTTAAAAATTTAATTACAATCTTATATAATGATAAAAAATATAATGAATTTGTTGAATATGTGAAAAAATATTCTTTTCCTTTAATAATATCACCATTTAATGAATTAAATTATAGTGAAATTATTGATATAATGAAAGTATTAAATATACCAAATAAATATAATTTACATATACCAGAATATAATATGAATATAGAATCAATAGTTGGTTATGAATATATTTATAAATTAGAACATATAAGTTCTCAAAAATTGCAAACAAGAAGTATTGGTCCATATGATTTAAAAGGACAACCATCACAAGGTAAAAAAAGAGAGGGTGGTCAAAGAATTGGAGAACTTGATGTTTGGTCTATGTTATCATATGGTGCAGATAAATTATTAGATGAATTATTAAGTGCTTCATCTGATGATAAATATGCTAAAAATAGAATGTATAGAGATATAATTGAAAATGGTTCCACTAGTTTTTATGATACAAATAAACCATCTACTAAAACATCATCAGATTATTTAAATATTTTATTAAAAGCAGTTATGCTGGAGGTATAATGTCTAATTCATATTCAATTTTAAAAAATGGATTATCACTACTTGATGAAAATATTAAAGTTCCAGATGATGATATGAAATATACATTTTCAAATATTACTGATAAATTTGTTAATATGTTTCCATCAGTAACATCTTTTGCTTTTCTTGATGAAAATTATGATGAAATATATGAAGGATTGAGTGGCGAACATATATTAGTACTTGAAGATTCTATGAATAAGTTTGTTAATTTAGAAAAATTAAAAAACTATTTTCCAAATAATGATAGATATCAAAAATTTGATTTTTTTATTGAAGTAGGTAAAATGTTAAGTTCTGAATTGGAATATTTTATGAAAGAATTTAAAGATTTAGATGCTGATCAAGATAAAATTGAAGATATTTTAAAAACTTATATTGATGATGATAATATAGATTATAATGATATAGAAAAATTTACAAATTCTATGTCTGATTTAATGTCTGATTTTTTAATGTAGAAAAACAATATTCTTAAAATTAACTTTGGAGGCTTTAAAATGAGTGAAGAAATTAAATTTAGTAAAACTGTTACTGATTTATTAAATGAATTAGAAAATAATAAAAATGATTTAAAAAAATTATCTGAAAATTTAGACGATGTAGCAAAATCAACATTAGATATAATTCCAAAAACTTATGATATGAAATCTAGATTTGTAATAGTTGATAGAACTAAAATTATTACTGAATTATATGATACACTTCTTAGATATAAAACTGAAATTAGTAATGAAACAGTTAAACAAATTGAAATTTTGAAAAAGACTAATGTTGATGATGATAATATGATAAATAAAGTATCACATATAGATAATACTCAATTAAAAAATTTATTTGGTGGTTTATTAGGTGAATCATTATTTGATAATTTAGGTGATGATTTAAATGATAATACTGATAATAGTGATGAAAAAACGGAGGAAGTTAAAAATGGCTAAAAAAGATGTTAGTATAGATAATTCAAATGTTTTAGATTTGATGAATGATCAATTATCTAAATTTTTAGTTGGAAAAATTGATAAAATTTCTGTAGAAGAAAATATTCCATTGGTTCCAACTAAAATAAAAGTTTTAGATTTGTTATTAGGTGGTGGGATTGGATCTACTACATTTACTGTTTTAGTGGGAAATCCAGGAACTTTTAAATCAACAATTGCTTCACAAATATTAAAATCTTTTATAGAACATCATGAAAAAACAACAGGAATATATATTGATACCGAAAGAATAATGACTAAAGAAAGATTAGAATCATTAGGTGTTAAAAATTTAAAACCATTATCAGGATTTACTGTTGAAAAAGTTGTTTCATTATTACAATCATTTACTGTTTTTAAAGATACAAAAAAATTAAAAGAATTTCCATCTATAGTTATTTGGGATTCTATTGCAAATACACCAGTTGAAGCAGAATTATTAACAGATAATGTTAATTCAGTAATTGGTTTAAAAGCAAGACTATTATCTTTTTATTTTCCACAAATAGTTGAATTAATGGGAAAATATAATATTGGTATTGTTGCAATAAATCAATTTAGAGATAAAATTAATATGGGTATGTTTTCTTCACCTAATGAATTAAAACATATGCAACACGATAAAACAATGCCTGGTGGTAATGCAATAATGTTTAATGCATCACAATTATTGCAATTAAAAACCAAAAGTTCATATGATTATACAACATCACCATATGGATTTAGAGCTGCTATTGTTAATGTTTTAACTGTTAAAAATAAATTTTTTCCTGATAATAATAGTGTAGATTTAGTTATAAATGTTGCAAAAGGTGTTTCTGATTTATATTCATCATTTGAATTAATGAAAAAACATAAGTTAATAGTTGCAGGTTCTTGGCATTATTTAACAAATTTCCCAGAGAAAAAATTTAGAGTTAAAGAATTAGAAAGTGTTTATAATTCTGATCCAAAATTTAAAGAAGTTTTTGATTCTGAAATTGATGCATTAATTGAAAATTTACATAATAAATTTTCAAGTTATCAAAATGATATGAGTATAGATGATGAAACTATTGAAGTTGATGATAATAAAATAGAAAATATTGAACAAAATGTTATGACCATATCAGATTTAAGTAATAATGAAGAAAAATTTATTCAAGAAACAAATGAATAAATTATTTTTAAGATAATTTTATATAGCTTCAGCATACCGAATAATTTAAAAAGAGGTGTTATTATGTTAAAAGATAAAGTATTACCATCTATTATAAAAAGATCTTTTTTAATGAATGTTGAAGCTGTAAAATTTATTTTACAAAAAGAAAATTATAATATTGACTCAAATACAATGCATAAAATTAAATTATTAGTTAGTGAAACAATGAGATATAAACATTTATGTAAAAAATTAAATTTAGAACAAGAATCTAATTTTTATAAAAAACTTAATTCAAAAGATTTAAATGAATCAATTAAAAAATATGCAATGTATAAAGTAAATGAAACAAATAAAGCTATTTTGAAAAATGCCAGATCTAATGAAAAATTAACAGAATCATTAATTAGCAATAATTCAAGAAAAAGAACTGAAGTTCAATTAAAATATTTTATATCAAATAATGTTGGATTATCTAAATTACATGAACAATCTGATGTTTCAATAATTTTACAAAAGTTACAGGTTGAATCAGCATTAAATGATTTGTTAAAAAATATTTCTAAGAAAAAATAATTTTATTTAATGAAGAGGTATCTTTGATGAGTGATTTAAATACTAATGATATTGCAAATATTCTATCAAAACAATCAATAAAAAATAGATTAAAATTTGAATTAAAAACTCAAGAAATAAGTAATGAAAATATTGCTCTTGGTGATTTTATAATAAATGATTCAATAGATAATAAAATAAGAAATGTTAAAGAAGAGTTTAAAAATAAATTAATAGAATCAACTATTAATGAATGGAGCACAATAGTAAAAAAGAATCATTTTTCTGTAACAGAAGTTATTAATTGTCCTTTACAAGTTTGGTTAAGACGAAAAGGCTTAATAACAAGAAATGATATTGATATTGATAAAATTTTTTATTTATTAAATGTTTATGGTATTATGGGAACTTCTGTTCATAATTATATTTATAGTATAATTAAATTGAATAATACAGAAAAACAATTAGAAGATAAATCATTAAATCTTGTTGGTAAATATGATATTATTGAAAATAATGAATTAATTGATATTAAATCAGCAAGGAAAAAAACTGATTGCAGTAAACAATTATCATTATATTTACATTTATTAAAAATAAATGGATTTAATATAAAATCAGCAAAAATATGGTGGGTTTTATTGGATGAATATGAACCATATGATGTTGGTTATCTTGATGCATTATCAAAACAAATGATTAAACAAATACAATATTTAAATGATTGTTTAAATAATAATATAGTTCCAACATTTCTTGATTATTCATCATGTCAATATTGTTTAGTTGAAAATATGTGTAAACAAAAATATAGAAATAAATCAACTCAAACAACAAATAATAATTATTCATCTGAAATTATAGAAAGCATTCCTGTATTATAAAATATATTATTTATACTTCCTTTAGAACTTCGAATAAAATAAATATATATTAATTTTTATGGAGGATTATTATAATGCCAGAAAAAGATTCAAAATTAACAAATCAAATAGATAAAAAAGTATTTATTTTTATACCAACTATTGTTACAAAAAATGTATTTTATAATAAAATTAGTTCTGATGTACAAATGTACAATGAAAGATTAGTTGGTGCTTTTAAAATTTCATTATTAATTAAAAAATTAAAATATTTACCAACAAAAGATGTTACTGGAACTACTATGAAAATACTTGGTAAAGTTTTTCTTGCAATAGGTTTTATTGCAACATCATCTCTAGCAGCATTTAAAATTTTGGATATTATAAATAAAATAGATCCTGATAGAGTTGCCAAATTTTTTAAAATAAATAAACCGGTAAAACAAAACAGTCCTTTTAGTGGCAAAAATCAAGGTAATACTTTTTCTGGTAAAAAAAATAATTATTCTTCTGGTGGTGGAAAACAAAATAATTCTGGTGGTACAACAAAAACAGGGGGCGGTACAACAAAAACAGCACCTGCCCCAAATAATCCTTCTTTTGGAACAACAGCAAATAATTCTTCCTCTGGAACAAGTTCAAAAATTTACGTAACAAGATCTGGTAAAAAAATGAGGAGAATACCTAAAGGCAAACCATCGACAGCATCATACGATTTTCTTTCAGAATCTGATTATTCAAATATACAAAAAACGGAAATTGAATTTTCAAAAGAAATTTCTGCTGTAATTAAATCAACTCCAATTTTAGTAAATTCTGTTGATAAAATTCTATTTGATGATCCAAAAAAATATATTAATCAAATAAAAGATTCAGTTAAATCTAATAGGGCAGTTATTGTAGATAAAAATCCATTTGTTATATGTATGATTGAAGAATTTGAAGAAATTGAATCCAAAATAAAAGAATCAAATTTTAGTTATACTGTAATTGATAATATTAATGATTTAATAATCAGTAGAATCGTTATAGGCAATCATGCTATTGATCTTAGCTATAGTTTAAGTAGATTAATAGATAAACCCAAAGATTCAAAAGTTGATTTATCTAATTTAATTAAATCATTACAAGGTGTGAAAATTGCTAGTTGATAAAATTTTAGATTTAAATATTGAAACTTCTGATTTTGTTAGTGATAAAGATTATAATAGATTTATTTCAATTTGTAAAAGAATGATAAGGCAATCATATGAATATCAAAATTGGACTAAATATATTAAATTCACTCAAGGTTATGATTATTGTCAATTTACTAGGGAAAATGCTTTTGAATTAACAATAGATTTGCATCATCATCCATTATCTATGGAAAATATAGTAAAAACAATAATAGATTTTCAATTAAAAAATAATGGTTTTGTTACTAGTTATAGTATTACTAAAGAAGTTTTAGAAAATCATTATGATGATAATATTGGTTATGTTATGATGATATCTTCTTTACATGAAAAATATCATAATGGATTCCTTAAAATTCCAATAGAATTTGCTCATGGCAATTGGCAAAATTTTATTAATAAATATCCCATTGATCCAGATATTATTAAAATAGTTGAAAATTTTAAATCATACAAATTATTTGATTTAATGAAAGATAACAATAATAATACATATAATTGGACAAATGAAAATTATATTCTTACAGATGGAGAAGAAAATAGATGAATGAACTAATGTTAAAAACTTTAATAAGTGGTGGAATTCCTTTTATAGTTGTTATATTATCTTTAGTAATATTATATTTGGTTAAATATATGTTATCAAAAAATGACATTAATAAAAATCTTAAAGATGTGACAGATAAACTTTCTGTTATTTCCATAGATGTTGATAAAATAAATACACTTTCAAATGAACTTGAAAATATGTTTGAGAAAGGTGATAATCAGGAACATAATATTATAAAAATTCAAGAAAATTTATCAACTCTTGTAACTGATATTAAACAATTACAAAGAGATACATTAGAAATTAAAACATTAATAACAATAACAATTAATAAAAGGAGTTAAATATATATGAAAGATGTTAAAGATGTTTTTATTTTATTTAGCAATTTTGAATCAAGTAAATTAAGGTTTAGTTATGTTACAGGAACTTTAATTAAAAATGATGATATTAGAAATTGTTATGAGAAAATAATAACACTATTGGAAAATGTTTCATTATTTGTATCAATAAATATTGATTATATGAAAGAAGAAAGTATAAAAGAAATTTTAACAAATAAACTTCTATCAGATAATACTGTTAAAACTTCAGAAAAGATATATTTTTGTTTATTTGATATATTTAGATTATATATTTTGGAAAATTTGGATTTGATTATTGAAAATTTTAAAAATAATATTATAAATAGTTTTATGTTAACATTAAATCAATTTATAACAAGTTTTTTTATTTCATATTATTTATATTTAGAATTTCAATCGGAAAATAAAGATTTAAAATTAAAAAGAGTAATAATAGAAAATGAATCATTACTTGATTTATTTGTTAAAATAATAAATAAATGTATTTTTGATCCATCTACTAAAATTATAATAGAAACAACATTGGATGAAAAATTATTTAAAAATCTTAATTTTTCATATGAACTAACTAAACTTGTTGGTGATGATTATTTGGTTTAATAACAATGTCAATAACTAATAATGTTTTATCACAATCAATTTTAAGAAGTTCATCAAGTACAGATTCATCAAAACAACTATATAAAATAGAATATCAAGGAGTTATATTTGATAGTCCATTTTATGAAAATTTAGTGAATAATATAGATTATTTAAAATTAGAAAGTATTACTATACAAATGATAAATCGATATATGTATAGACCTGATTATGTTGCATATGATTATTATGGTAAAGGTACAACATCAACAAATTTCTGGTATGTTATATTATATGTTAATGGTTGTTTATCAATAACACAATTCAATATACCAAATATTATAGTTCCTGATTATGATGTAATTTTGGAAGTTTTTTCATCAAATAAAATAAATAGAAAAAATATAATACAAATAGGGGGTCTGTGATGAAATTAGATTTTAATATAAAAAAAGACTATCAATTATCAAATATAAGTTATTATGTTACTTCCTTAGGTAAATATAAACAAGATTCTAAATTTATTGAAACTACAAATATTAAATTATATGATAAATTTTTAGAAAAATTATCAAATAATATTAAAACAGATTTATCAAATTTATTAAATCAACATAAACAATTTATTATAGAAAATACATTGTGTATTACTCGTTCTACTGGAGATCCTGATTATCTTTTTACAGATACAAAAATAATTATACCATTAGCAGAAGTATCAAATAATGAACAAGTTATGCAAATATTGGGAAGTATGATATTTTTTATTGTTGCATCATTAAAAAATAAATTACCATATATTTCATCTTGTTCAATGTTATTATCACATATATTATCTAAAACTTTTTTAGGTAGATCAATTGATATAAGTTCTGAATATGATGATATTGTTAGAAATACTATTTGTATTTTATTAAGACAAAATAATTTTTATAGTTTTGATAATGTTGATACTATGATATATAATTTAAATGTTACACCGTTAAATAGAAAAAGAACTATTGAATTATTTGATAAGTATAATAAATCAATTGATGAATCATTAAAAATTTATTTTGATACATTAAGTAAATTAATAAAAATTAATGAATCAACAATTAAACAAAATTTAATTAATCATTTTGGTATTGAAATGTTATTAGGTTTTGAAGATGTTTCAAATTTATTATTAATAATTACAACATCAATGTTATATAAAAGAAATCCTCAATTAAATGAAATGCTTAAACAACCAAAAATAGATGAATATACTAATAGAATAATTCAATCTATATTAATGTTATATAAAGATAATTTTTCTCAAAAATAAATTATGGATAATTTAGAAAATAAACTTGATGATAATACATGGAGATTATATAGGGCAAAAGTAATATCAAATCAAGATCCACAAAATTTTGGCAGAATAAAAGTTACAATACCAGATACAATGTATGATTATAATCAAAATGATGGAATATGGGCAAGATCAGCTAATTGTATGTTTGGTGGTAGTAATGTAAATATGAATGGTCAAAACAATAAATATGCAGGAAGTTCATATATACCAATAGTAGGTCAATATGTTTGGTGTTTTTTTGAAAATGGAAATCATAATCTTGTATTTTATTTAGGAACAATTAACTTAGATGATCAACCAATAACATTAGAAAATACTCAAGGATCAGAACCTTGGAATAAATGGGTTTTATTTAGATCACCTAATGGTAGATCTGTTGTTATTTCTGATGATTCTTCAGATGCAAGAGTTATGTTTACTGGATTAAAAAGAAATATAAATGAAACAACAACTTTAAAAAATAATCAAACTGGTTTATATATTGATGAATCAACTTCTGCTAATGATGGAAAAACATGGTTAGCAGATTGGAAAGGGAATTTTATTTATATTGATTCTACTGAAAATAATATGTATGTTACTACATTAAATCAGATAACAACATATGTAAAGCAAAGTATGATTCAGATTAATGATAGTTCAATAACAAATGTTGTAGGAAGTAATACTATGATACAAATGACAGATTCTAGTATTTCTTCTGTTGTTGGTTCAAGTATGATACAAATAAGTCCAAGTCAAATTTTATTACAAGTTGGATCATCAATTATACAAATGACATCTGGTTCTATTAATATTACATCATCTGGTCCAGTTAATGTAACTGGAAATCCTGCTAATTTTAATAGTGGTGGTTCAGCAAGTGGTGGTTCTGCTCCACCAGTTCCTTCTGTTCCAAATATACAAGAAACTTAATATTTTTTTATGGAGAATACAAATGTTTAATATTGATTTTATAATTTTATTAATATTTTTTAGTATTATAATTTTTTTAGTATATGTTGTTAAACAAATAAAAAAATTTTTTATTTTAAATAAAATAGTTGATTGGGAATCATATTTTAAATACATTTTGGATGTTAGTTATGATATTGTTTATATTAAACATATTATAGTATATAAAACATCAAATATGTCTTTAAATCCAAATGAAGGTGAATATTTAACATTGATTAATATTTTTACTCAAAATGTTGATTTAAATTTAGGTAGATTAAAAAATGATATTTATTTCAAATATATTTTTAAAAATAAAGATGATTATTTTGATAAAATAAATTTATATTTTTATATTAAAATACAAGAAGATTTAATTGAAAAAGAATATAACGATTTTTCAGTGATAAAGAATAATAATAAAGAAGAAAATATTGGAGGAGATATTAATAATGAATTATGATACTACTGAATTATTTTTTCCTTTAGCTGAAGAATATTATCAAAATTCTGATATAAAATCTATTAACAATTTAGATAGAATATTAATAGAAAATTATAATATTCATAAAAATAAAATTTCAAAAAATGCATTAATAGAGTCAATTTTATTAAATGAAAAAATTGGATTATATATTAAAGCAAGTGAAAAACCATTTTTTATAATGTTAGGAAAAATATTATTAGCAAATAGTTTAGATACAGTTAAAAGAAAAATATTTGAAAAACTTGTTAATTATTTTTTAAAAAGATCAAATAAGTTTGCAAATGATGAAGATATTGATTCTGAAAAAACTGAAAAAACTAAAGATGCCATAATAAATGGATTTAAATTAATAGCAAATGAAACCAAAAATATTGTTGTAAAATCATTATTTCAAACTGTTGTGGCATTTTTAATAAAATTTGCAACAAAACTTGTTTTTGAAGATGGAAATAATAAAAAGAAGAAACCCATGATTTCATTGCGTTTGATTTTAATAACGGCGATAATAACTATGATTATGGCATTTGTTCAATCTAAATTTAAATTAGGAATTACTTTTGGAACAGGTGTTGCTACTGTTGCTATTATATCATTAGTTTTAAATTTTTTAATTTTAGCTTTTACTTTTTTGTTTAAGGTAATAAATAGAATTACTAATTTTATTAAAATTACAAGATTTACATATAAGGTATGGAAAAAATTATTAAAAGATAAAGACTTTGAAGATATAAATTTAGTAAAGAAGTATCCAGTATAAATTAAAAATAATTTTAATCTTAAATTAAAAAAGGAGTACAAAAATGAATGATGTTTATTGTTTTTTTGTAAGTTCACTAGGTATGATTATTGCTAAATCAAAAAGAAATCCGGATAAATTGATTAATGAAAATCAACCGGCAATTCTTAATGATGTTTTTTTATTTGCACCACCGGATGCTAATAATAGATTATCATTAGTTCCAGCAACTCCATTTAGTGAATCTGAAAGTATTACTTTTAATCCAACACAAATTGTTATGTATTTTAAACCTTTGCAAAAAATTGTTGAATCATATGAAGGTGCAGTAAAAAGTTATAATGATATGAAATCAGGAAAAACATTAAGTTCAACTATAGTTGGTCCAGATGGTGCACCGGCTACTTCATCAAGTACTGGATTGGTTAATGTTGATGGTAAAACAATTGTTTCAAATAATGAAGAAACAAATTCCTAATTTTTTATTATGCATATAATATTTAAAAAATTATCATTATATAATTTTAGATCCATTACTTCTTTTGAACAAGATTTTGATAAAGGAATGTATCTTATTAAAGGGAGTAATGGTTCTGGAAAATCATCTTTATTTGAATCAATTTATGTTTGTCTTTTTAATAAAAGATTAAATAGCAAATCTGCAACTAGTGCTATACAAAAAGATAAAAAATCTGCTAAAATAGAATTGACTTTAGATATAAATAATGATATTTATATAATATCTAGAGTTATTGGAAAAGATAGTAATTGTTCAATATTTAAAAATGGTTCAATATTATCTTCAAATACAAGAGAATCCGATAAAATTATTGAAGAATTAATACCACAGGATTCTATTAAATTATCAATGTTGCAAGATGTTGATATTAAAAAAATTATAACAGAATATGTCAATGTTGATAATTTTATTGAAAAAGTTAAAGATATATTAAATAATAATGTTTCTGTAAAAATTAATAAATTGCAAACAGAACTCAATTCATCTATAGACAAACAAAATATTTATACTCAGCAATGCGATGAAATTAGTAATCAAATTATTAATGAAAAAAATAAAATAAATCAATTAGAAATATATTTAAAAACCAATTTAAATACCGTTAAACAAGCTGAAAGTTATATAGAGTTATCTAAGGTTAAGAAAAATTTTTTAAGCGTGTATAATAGCGAATATACTAAATTAGTGGCTAATATAAATAATCAAATTAACAATTTAAATATTTCATTAACAAATATTGTCACTACAATAAATTCAATAAATAATGAATATCAAAATAAAATTAATACAATTAATTTTAAAATACAAAATTTTGAAAATGAAATTCAAAAACAATTGTATCAATTAGATAAAAATAATACTGATATTATTAATAAATATAATTTAGAAATATCAAGCATTATTTCAAGTATAAATAATATTCAAAAGATGTTAAATAATATTGATACTTGGTTACAAAAAGATTCTTGCCCAACATGTAATCAACTTATAACAAAAGAAACAAAAGATAATTTAATAAATCAAAGACAATTAAAAATTGATGAAATAAATAAATATCAAATTGATGTTGAAAATATTAAAAAATTAATTGATGAACAACAGCAAAAATATCAAACTGAAAAATATAATTTATCAATTAGTTTTGATAAAACAGAATATGTTCAACAAATAAATAATTTAGTTGATGAAAAAAATACATCTATTTTAAATTTAGAAAATGAAAAGAAAAATATATTAATTAATATTGATAATCTTAAATATGAAATAATTAATAATGATGATATTAATAAACAAAAGGCAAAAGAAAGTGCATTAAAAATATTAAATATAACAGAACAGGATTTGATGTTAAATACAGATGAATATATTAATGTTATTAAACAATATGAAGAAAAACAAAAAGAACTTGATTATAGTAAAAATCATTTAATTTATTTAGAAAGTAATTATAATGACAAAATGAATATTATATTGAGTTTGAAAAAAAGTATTAATACTGATGATTTAAATAAACTTATTGAAATGAGAGATATTCTTACAACATGGGATAATATTAGATTATTAAAAAAGTTAGTTGTTAAAAGATTATCATTATTATTAAATTCTTTAATACAAAATAAATATAATAAATTATTAAATGTTCAAATAGATATATCAGATAATGATGAAATGGTTATTAATGTTGATAATTTAAATGGAGAAACCGTATTATTAACTGATTTATCACAAGGAGAAACAGTATTATCTAAATTAGTAATATATTGTGCATTAAAGGAATTATTATCAACAAATGTTTATTTTAGTGTATTTTTTTTAGATGAATTTTTAGATAAATTAGATGAAGAAAATTTAAAGAATGTTGTTATGTTTTTAAATAATTTGAATAATATAAATAATATATTTATAATAACACATAATACATATGCATTAGATTTACAAGTGTGGTGTGATATTATTGATATGGGACAAAAAATTAATTAATTTTTTTGGAGGTTTAAAATGGAATTAACTACACAAAATATTCAAGAACTTATTACGAAATATTATTCAAATATTTTTAAAAATGATGAAATTCCTTTAAGTATAATTTGTGGTCAAGTTACTCATGAATCATCTGGTGATACAACTGCTTTTGCTGGTGATAGAAATGGTGGTTCATATGGTTTAATGCAAGTAGATAAAACTGCATTATCAACTATAGGATTTTCTGATAATACTGATTTGTATAATCCAGATTTAAATGTTCAAGTTGGTATGACATATGATAAAGAATTTTATTATGGGAAAGTAAATAATCCAGATATTTTAAATATAAATGATCATGCATTAAGAATTGCAATGACACTAATTTCTTATAATGCCGGACCTGAAAATTTTGAAGAAATGTATAATAATCATTTGGCAAATGGAAATATAAAAACATGGCAAGATGCAATTAATAATGAAAGTTTAGTTAGTAATTGGTCATCTGTTATTAGTTATCCTGTTATTATATTTTATAATGCAAATCAATATTATGGGTTGCAAAGTAATGGAACTATAAATAATTCATATTTTTCTGTTCCAGTGATTTTATTTTAAAAAGAGGTGTATATGTGGGAAAAAATTAAGAAATTTTTATCTGAATTTTTAAAATATGATGGTGCAATTGAAGAAACTATTTTAATGATATCTATTATATTTGTAATTAGTATGATAATATTATTATTTTTTGTTTTTGTATTCAAAAAAGATATGCCAACAAATATAACAAATTATATGGAAGCAATATGGGGAACAACAATAGGTGCATATATTGGAAAAGGTATATATAGAATTTATAAAATAAAATTTCCTCCAAAAGATTAATACATTATATTTTGTATAAAGGAGGTGATTAAAATGTCTAAAACAAAAGTTGCTACAAAAAGCAAAGAAAAAGCTAAACCAAAAAAATAATTTTTTTAATAAAAACCTATAGATTAAGTTTTTTAATTTATAGGTTTTATTTTCGTTATAATTTTTAAAGGAGACTTATATAAAATGAAATATGTTATAATTGGGGATTTACATTGTAGATTATCAAAATATTCTGTTAATATAGACAATATACCTGAACAATTATTTTATCCTTTACATAATTTAAAATTAGCTGCTGAATTAGCAAAAAAAGAAGGAGCTATTTTAATTGTTGCTGGTGATGTAAATGATTCTAAACGTATGGTTCATCAACAAGTAATTACTAAAGTTTCTGAAACTATTATGGAAGTACATAATATGGTAGAAACATATTTTTTATTAGGAAATCATGATTTTGAAACAAATAATGATGAGGTTTATTCCTATTTATTAAATTTACCAATTAATTTAGCTAAACCAAAAGAACCAATAATAAATAATGAATTTGCTTTAGTTTCATATTCATTTGATAAAGAACAATTAATTGATGATTTAAAAACAGCAATATCAAATAATCCAAAATTAATAGTTTCACATTTTGGATTGCTTGAAGGAAAATTATCTGGTTCAGAATACAGAACTGGTGAATTTAGTATTAAAGATTTAAAAGGATTAGAAAATACATGGATAATTTTAGGACATTATCATAAACCACAGGAAATTACAAATAGAATATATTATGTAGGTTCACCAACTCCAGTAAATATATCTGAATTTAATGAAAATAAAAGAATTTTATTATTAGATACACAAACTAATGAAATTAAAAGTATTCCAACAATATATCCAAAAACACACTTTCAAGATTTAACAATGCAAGATGTTGTAGATACAAATAATATAATACAAACAATAAAAGATAGTTATGATAAATATATTTTTAAAATGGATAAAAATCATAAACAATTTAAAATATTAAAGAAATTATCAATTGAATATCCTGGTTATATTTATATTAAAGAAAATCAATCAGAAAATATAATAGATGATACAGAAATTAATTTTGAAAGTTTTAAAATTGATACTGTATTTAATGAATTTTTAGATAAATCAAATGTTAGTAATGATAAAAAAGATACTTATTTACATGTAGGTATTAATATTTTAAATCAACGTTAAAATTTTTTACATGAACAAATATTGGATAAATATTTGGCATATTCAGAACCATTATATTTTTTTATGTTTTTACTCATAATTTCACAATCTATCCATTGATTTAAATATGCAATTTCTTCTAAACAAGAAATTTTTATGGAAAAATTTTTTTCAAATATATAAATAAAATTATTTGCCTCAAGTAAATTATCAATAGTTCCACAATCAAACCATGATACATCTTCTAATACAAAACATTTTAATTTATTTTCTGCTAAATATAAATTGTTTAAATCAGTAATTTCCAATTCATTTCTTTTTGATGGTTTTAATTTTTTAGCAAATTCAATAACTGAATTTGGATACATATATAATCCAATAACTATATTATTGGATTTTGGATTTATTGGCTTTTCTTCAATTGAAATTATTTTATTATTTTCATCAAGATCTATAACACCATACTTTTCTGGATTTTTTGATTTTATTGTATATATTAAAGCACAATTTTCTTTTTCAATAATAAATTTAGACATAAATAAAATTTCTGAAAAATTTTGTTTAAATAATATATTATCACCTAATATTAAACAAACATCATCATCACCTATAAATTTTTCTCCCAAAATAAAGGCTTCAGCTATTCCATCAGGATTTTCTTGAATGACATACTCAATTTTTAATCCTAAATTTTCACCATTTCCAAATATTTTTTTATAATTATCAACATAATTTGAATCTGTTATTATAAGAATTTCTCTTATTTTTGATAACATTAATATTGATAAAGGATAATAAATTAATGGTTTATCATAAATATGTAATAATTGTTTATTAATACCAAATGTTATGGGATATAATCTACTACCTTTGCCACCAGCCATTACAATTCCTTTCATAAATTTCTCCGTTAAAATTAATTTTGTTTTTAAAATTGCAAATTATTAAACTTATTTCTTAAAAGCAAAATCATATCCAAGTTTAAATAATATTCTTAAATTATTTTCACTAAAATTAATTAATGAACCTAATGATTTTTGAGGATAAATAAAATTTAATTTAATATTATTATTGTTTAAAGAATTAATAAAATCTTTTTCAGACCAATCATCACCAATTTCTACCCATAAATTTAATAATGTATCAAATAATGCAAAACCTTTTTTAATAATAATTTTATCATTAGTATCTAAACTTATTATATCAATAATATCCAATTTTTCATTTAACATTTCAGAAACTGGTAAATTTTCATTTAATCCACCATCATAACAAAAATTTCCATTTAAATTATATGGTTTGAATAATATTGGTAAATTTGAACTAGCAGTAGCAAATTTACATATTGTTTTTTTAAAATCAATATTAATTGAATTTTCTGATTTAATAATATTAGATGCAATTGAATTTTCTTGAATTTTTGTTGTTGTATATATTAATTTACTTATATTTTTAAAGTTTGGTGTTTTATTTTTTATAATATCAAATAAATTTTTTTCTATTATTTTTTGATTATCTAAAATTCCATCAGTTAAACCTATAATAAATGGAAATAAACCTTTAATAAATTTAAAATAAATATTAAATTTATTTAAAGGAATTATTTTAGTAAATTCTTCAATATAATCAATATCCAAATTCCAATCATTAAATAATAATAATGTTGTTATTATAGTTCCTATAGATGTAGATGAAATAATTTTAACATTATCAAATGGATCTTTTCCTGTGCTATCTCTTAAACCTTTAAGATAACCTATTTGAAAAATACCTTTTGCTCCTCCTCCACCCAAAACTAAACCTTTATTTAACATTTTTTAGTTACCTCTTTTTAAAATTATTCTTTATTTATAAGAATAAAAATATAACTTTATTTAATAGTAAAACTAAATTAAATAATGAATAAAAATTAAAATAACTTTGGAGGTTTGTATTATGTTTAATATTGTGAATGTCTTATTAACAAGAAAATGTAATCTTAATTGTGAAACTTGTAGATTAACAAAAGATTATGATGGAAAACCAAGCAATTATTCAAAAATAAAAAACATCAAAGATAGCACTGTAGAAAAATGGAAAAAATTTGGTAAATTTATTAAAGATAATAATTTAGATACATTTCTTCTTTTATATGGGGGTGAACCTTTTCTTTATAAACATTTAAAAGATTTAATTCTTTACTATAATGAAATAGATGTTCCATATAGCATAATTACAAATGCAAGTTTTAAAGAAAAAGCAATGCAACTTTTACCATATTTAAATGAATTTACTTGTTCTGTTGATCCATTGATATTTTCAAAAGATGATAGTGATAGATTTAATAAATCAAAAAATGGATTAGAATTATTAATAGAAATGAGAAAAGCAAAACCGGAAATGATTTTGGTTGCAGAAACTGTTTTAGATAAAGAAAACAAAATATATTTAAAAAGATTATTAGATGAATTTAAAAAATATAATATAATAGCAAGCCTTAGTATACTTGAATATGATATGAGTAATTATTATAATTTTTATTTGCCTAAAGATAAAGTAGAAAAACTTGCGTTAGATAAAAATGATTGTGATGAATTATATAAAGAGATTATTCAATTATTAAAAGAAGGATATAATATACATTTTCCTGAATCTGTTTTACAAGTTCTTAAGAATGGAACTATGAATAGTAATTGTTCAATAGAAAATGGATTTAATACAGTTACCATTGATTCAGATGGAAGTTTAATGTTATGTTTAAGAATAGAAGGTACTGAGTGTAAAAAAGTTAATATATTTGATGTAATAGATAAAATAAATAATAAAGAAATAACATTAGATCAATTTATTAAAGATATTGAATCTAAAGCAAAAACTGATAAAGATAAATATTGTCAAAAATGTAGTTGGACTTGTACTGTAATGGCAGAAAATGCAGTATTAGATGAAATAACACATTTAAAGGATGGTGAATGATGAAAAATATTTTATTATATACTAGTGGTTTAGATTCTTTTATTGCTAAAAGATATTTAGAAAAAGAAAGACATATTAATGATTTAATTTTAGTATATTTTGATTTAGGTCATAAATATGCTCATATAGAAAGAGAATTAATAGAAAAAACTCAACCAGATTGCAAAATTATTGAATTAAATGATATAGGAATTGATTTAGAAGATAAAGATGCTTATATTCCAAATAGAAATGCTTTACTTGTATTATTAGCTGATGCATATATACATCATAATGAAAATAAAAATATATATATTGGGGGTCTTGCAGATGATAATATTATTGATAATAATATTACTTTCACTAAAAATGCAAGTAAATTATTATCATATGGAAAAAGAAATATAAATGTAGAAACTGCTTTTAATGATTATTCAATGACTAAAAGTGATATAGTTAGATGGTATTCTAAACATTTTAATGCTGAAAATTTAATTTCAAATACATATTCATGTTTTGATGATAAAAAATCATATGAAAATCAAAATGTAAATGATCAACATTGTTATAATTGTAAAGCTTGTTTTAGAAGAAATACAGCTTTACAAGATATTAAAGTTTTACCTTTTTATAATGATGATATTATAAAAGAATATAAAGATAATTTAAAAAATTATGAAAAAACAAGACAAAAAAGAATAATATCATATTTGAAAAAGATTAATAAATTTTAGAATAAAATTAAAATGTCAAATAAAGATAGAGGTAAGTATTTTGAAAATTACGTTGTTGCTAATATAAAAACATATTTAAATTTAAAAAATCGCGATATTTATAGAAGTTCAACTTCTGGAAACTATAGTAAAGAATATGGGGATATTACATTTTCAACAGCAGCAAAAATTAATGATGAAGTAATTACTATTTATCCTTGGATAATAGAATGTAAATTTCAAAAAAATTGGTCTATGAGTATGATGTTTAGTCATAGTAAAGAATTTCAATCTCATTGGCTTGAATTAGAACAACAAACTGAAAAATACATTAAAAATTATCCAGGAATAATTCCTTTAAAATCACTTATTATATCAAAACCTTATGAAAAAGTATGGATAATATTTAAGAAAGAAAATTTAATAGATAATTCAATATCAAAATTTGATTTAAATAAGTTAGAATATTTTATTGTAAATAATAATAAGAATATGATAATAACAGAATTGAAACAATTTTTATTTACATTTAGTTCTGAATTATGCTCAATAAAAATTTAATAAATGATAAATCAATTCTTGTTAAATATAGATATGTGATAAATATGCCTGATGTTATAAAACCATATCCTGATGTTATAAATAAATGGACTTCAGATGAATATTTAAATAAATTATATGATGGTCAATTAATGTTATCAATTTCTCCAGTTTTTAATATTTTAAATTCAAAATTTAAATTATATCAAATTCAATTAGATATGGAAACTGATGATATTAAAAGTTTATTTTATTATTGTTTAAGTATTATAAAAAAATATGATGATTTTTATATGTGTTATACAGGAAAAAGAGGATTTCATATTTATAGCAACTTTTTAATTTTAATGGAAAATAATAAATCTATATCAGAAATAAATAAAATGTTAATTTCTCCATTAAATATAAATACCAAATTTTTGGATTATACATCAAGTATTAGAGATGTATCAACTATTAGAATTGGAAAAAGATTAGATACTGGTAGATTAGCATTTCCTATTTTAGTTGAAAATTTTGATTGGTTTAAAAATAATATTAATATAAAAAAATTTTCAAATATAAAAGGTTTTACAAAAAATAATTTAAAACAATTTATTACAAAATTTTTATTACCTATTAATAAAATATTTTATTATGATCAGTTCTTGAACAATTTAAAATAGTAATGGGGGTAAAAATGTATTTAGCTATTGATGAAAGTGTTAAATTAAATGAACAAAAAATAGATGTTCTTCATACTGCTCCAAATAAAGTAATTTTTAGAGCAATTGTTCAAACAGTTGATGATGTTAATAGAAATGGTAGAATTTATCCTAAAAAAGATATGGAAGAAGCTGTTAATAATTTGAAAGATAGAATACAAACAAAAACATTTGGTGGAGAATTAGATCATCCAATGGTTGTTGGTAGTCAAGAAGAACAATGGGCGAGGCATGTAACTTATGCTTTTTCTGATGCGAGTCATTGTATTAATGAAATATATTTTGAAGGCAATAAAATAATGGCTGAAATTGAAACTTTATCAACACCAAAAGGTTATGCATTAGCCGGATTGGTTGGGAAAGATAAAGTTATTGTTGGATTTAGTGTTAGAGCAATAAGTGATAATGTAAGTCAAAAAGATGGGAATGAAGTTGTATCAGGACCAATAACAATTATAGCATATGATTGTGTTAGTTTTCCAAGTCATTCAATTGCATATTTAACTAAAATTATTAAAACTGAAAATTATGAACAAAAAATGAATTGTACTGATGGTATTTGTGGACTAACTGAACATATGAATAAATATCATTATAATAATGGCATCTTATTAAAAGAAAAAGCAGAAATTAAAGTAGATAAAAAATTATATGATTGGTATAAAAGTAATAATTTTAGAATTTAATAGGAGATATAATATATGATATTATTTGATGAGGATTTAAAAAAAGTTTTTATAAATTCTTTAAAAAAAGATATAAATAATGATAATGTTTTAAAAGAATTTTTTAATATTAGTAAAAAATTATTAAAAGAAGATTCCGAAAATTTTGATTTTAATTCATTAAGAGGCAGATGTAGTTGGTTTTTATCTAAACTAATAAATAATAAAGAATCAATTTTAAATTATCAAACATCAGATTTATTTAAAACTATATTCAAAACAGTAAGTATTACATCTGGAAATAATAGTAATATTTTAAATTTAGCAGTTAATGGTGAACAGATTACTAACGATAATATTTATATATTATTGACATTTATAATATATATGTATATATTATCTGTTTCATTAACTAGTTTAGGTGATGATTATGATAAAATAGGTGGAGCTGTTATATATAAATTTTCTTCTTTAATATCCTCTGAATTAATGAAAAGAAGTGATTTATCAACATTTGTTCTTAGTGGTTCATCGTATAAAGAACTCGTTAGTAAAATTCCTCAAGATTATTATATTGGATTAATTGTTGCTTCTTTGGTTGCACTTTTATTAATAAGTGATGATTTTACAGAAGTTCATAAAGAAACATTATTAATAGCTATTAATATTATTAAAACAAATATTATAAATAGCATAGGATATTTATATGTATTTATTGATAAAGCAGGTCAATTAGTAAAAATAAATACATCATTTGTTGCTAAAGATATATTTTATCAATTTAAATCATTAGGTATTAATATTGATCAAAATAAAATAACAACAAATACTGATGAAGTTAAACCATTATTAAATGTTAAAAATAATAAAACTGAAAAACAACCAGTTGATAAAAAACCATTAGGACCAAAAGATATTAAACCAGTTGATAAAAATTTGAAATTAAATAAATAACTTAATATAAAAATAAAATATGGCTAAAAAGAATAAAAAAACATTAGCAGGAACTCTTTCAACAATAAATCAAACAATTAGAAAAATAGTCTTTGGAAACGTTAATAATAATTTAGATAATATATCCAAATCTTTGAATAGAATACAAAATGTTGTTAATTATAGACAATCATCAAATTTAACAGATTTTTTAAGATCATTATATTCAGATAAAAATAATATTGAAAATAAAGTTGATACTGATTATCAACTTTATGAAAAAGTTATTAAAAAATATGGGTTAGATGGTATTTCAAGTGTTGAAAATGATAGAATAAATAGATATAATGAATATAAAAATATTGTTTTTAATATTCCATATATGAAAAAAGCTTTAAAAATTATGACTCAAAATATATTAACTCCAGAAGATTATACTAAACAATCATTAATAATTAAAACTAAAAGTTCATATAATGATGAAGATAGTGCAGTTAAAGAAATGAAAGAAAAATATAAATTTTTAATAGAACATTTTGAAATAGAAGATTATTTATATGATGTAGTTTATTCAACAATGTTTTATGGAGATTATTTTATTGAAATAGTTCCTGTTGATGAAATTTTAAAGAAAGTTAAATTAGTTGAAAAAACAGAATTTAAGAAAAATGTTTTACTTATAGAAAAGAAAGATGGTGGCAAAGTAAAATTAACAATAGAAGATAGTCCAATATCTAATTTAGTAAATTTTTATTCTAAAAATGCATCAGATGGAAATAAAAATAAAAAAATAACAGAAAAAGATATTTTTCTTAATTATTTAATACCACATAGAGTTGTTAAAATTGGTGATAAATTTACATTTGGTTATATTGTATTTAATAGAGAAATAAATGATTTTTCAGGTATTAATTCTTCATTTGAAAATGATAATAAATTAAATAGTGTTGTTAATAATATTTTAGATACTGTTAAAAGTAAAACTGCAGTTGATAGTGATACTATTGATAAGAGTTCTGCAGAATTAAAGAAAATACTTGCAAAATTAATTATAGATACAAATAATCAAGACATAAATATTAGATTTGTTCCACCAGAATATATGCAACATTTTACTACTGATACAGTTAATTATTCACCATATGGAACATCTATGTTATATGGTTCAGAATTTTTAGCTAAAATTATTATAGCAATAGAATCATCAATTATGATGCAAAGATTAACTAGATCAATTGATAAAAGAGTTATTAAAGTTGAATTAGGAGTAACTAGAGATGCAACTAAATATTTAAAACAATTTCAGGAACAAATGCAAAGAAGAAGATATTCTGTGGATTCATTAGGAACTATAGATTCTATTGCTTCAAATTTATCAACATATGAAGATATTTATATTCCTATGAAAAATGGTAAATCTTATGTTGATTTTAATACATTACCAGCCCAAGGTGAATTAACAACCAGAATTGAAGATTTAAAAGGAATGATAGATTCACTATTGGCAACAACAGAAGTTCCTCCAGCATATGTTGGTGTTGAAGATAATATAAATGCAAAATCAACTCTGGCTCAACAAAATATTGTTTTTTCATCTACTATTGTAAATTATCAAAAACAATTTTCAAAACATTTCACAAATTTATTTAGAAAAATGTCCAAATTATTTGGTTATGAAGATGATTATTTAAAATTAATTTTAACATTCCAAATACCTATTTCATTAGTAACTGAAAAATATTCTGAACATTATGATAATGTTTCAAGAATAGCTTCAACTTTAGTTCAATTTGGAATTCCAAATAAATATATTATGGATAAATTTATGAATATAGATATATCAGAAATTGAAAAAATGAATACAATTGAAAAATTATCTAAGCCATTAAATCCAACTATGCAACAAGCTATGAATAATCAAAATAATTTAGGTGGTGGACTTGGCGGTGGATTTGATCTTGGCGGTGGTGGCGGATTTGATCTTGGTGGACTTGGTGGTGCTCCAGGTGGACTTGGTGGTGCTCCAACTGGTACTCCAGGTGCCCCACCTGCTCCAGGTGAAAATCCAAATGAAAATGGTGAACAATTATTTTAAAAATGAAAATTAAAAAACCAATATTTAGAGAAGTAGATGCCTTACTTGAAGATGACATTTTTGGTAAAAATAATACTAATCCTCCTCAGCAAAATAATCAATTAAATAATAATCCTACAACAGATAATATGAGTAGTGGAATGAATAATGGTGGTTTGGATAATATAAATGGATCAGGTAATTCTATGTCTGCTGGTGGTGGACTTGATGGTGGAATGAATAATGCAGGTAATAATTATACTTTGACAGATCTTGGAAAAATTTATTCACTAAATAAAATATATCAAGTATTAAATCAATTAAATACATATATTGATATGATAAATGCAAGAGTTAATAATAAAAAATTTTTAGAAATTAAAGATCAGTTAATTGATATGCAAGATGTTTTTGTTTTAATATCAAATAATATTGATCAGTATATAGATAAACTTGAACCAATTATAAGACTTTTTACAATATATATAAAAGGTGTTTCTAAACTATTAATTAAAAATATCAAAGAAAGAAAAGATGATTTTAATAATGATAAAATTGATTCTATCTTAGATGGATTAGTTAAAAGTTTATATGATGATAAAAAACCAGAATAAAATTTAGATAAAAATTCTTTTTGATTTTGTTTGTAAAATTCTATATATATAATATATGATAGTGTTATATATTTGTATTTGCAGAACAGATTAATAATAAATAGTTTTTAATAATTATTTATTATTAATCTGTTCTGCATATTTTTTTAAATAAATTATTTTTATTTTTTAATTTAAAATTCATTTAACAAAGGAGAAAATCATGAAAAAATTTTTATTAATTTTATTATTTTTAATGTTAATTGTTGTACTAGTTAAAAATGTATTTGCATACAAAGGACTTCCGTTCACGTATGCAGGATTCAGTAATAGTAATCAAATGTATAGAAAAATCAAAAATAGTTACTATGATTATAAATTAGGAGATTACTTTGGTAATTCGTTTGTAAACAAATATAGCAATGATATAGGTTTCGGCTTTTACATAATAAAAGATTATAATAGTGATACTTGCGCCTTATTTTTAAACATGTACCACTTAACAAGATATAACACACTAGATGCCAATATAGCGTACGCTATGTATAAACCTGGATTAGTTTGTGATTCATATAGTATAGACAACCGCTTAAAAAGAGATGTAGTAATCATATTGAATCGTAAAAATAGATTATTCCCATTGTTTCAAAAGATGGCAAAACAAGAACATAATTAATTATTTAACAAAGGAGATAAAAAATGGACTGCATAAAATTAATATACAATTTTTCAACAGATTTTAAAATAAAAGATATAAATAAGTTAAATAAAAAAATAGAAAAAAGTGTAGATAAAGATTGCGATTTAAATCAATATACGTTTTTAGAATTAGAAAAAAATACATATGAAATAAATAATTTAAATAATGTTGTAAAATCAATAACAGACGAAGAAACATATACAAAAACTATTTCTGAATTTGTTGAAGATGGATGGTTAGACATTATATTTATAGAAGAGTATGGCAATTTGGTTGGATATAGAATATCTAAAAATAATGTAGAAAATTTAAGTTTTTTAGCAATTCCTGAAAATATAATAAATAGTTTAAGTAATTCTACATTAATTTAATCAACAAAGGAGATAATAATGAAGCTTAAAGATCTTATTGAAAAATATGACTTTGATCAAATGTTTACTAAATTAATTGAATTATATCCAGAAGAAAAAAAGAATGAAGAAGGGTACAAAAATGCTTTTGCTGAAATGAAAGAATTAACTAACAGCAAAATAGAAGTTAATCCTGAATCCAGAATTATAGTTGAATATATAGAAAAAGATAAGATAATAGATGAACCTTATTGGTCAGTATCTCTTTTAGAAAATGATAATAGATATTCCATAGAATTATCTCAATGGAATGATTTAATGAATTATGAATGTAAAATAGAAAATATGGAAGAAATAGATTTTTTATCATATGTAATGTGGGAATTAACTTATAGTGGGTTTAGTCAAAAAGAAGTAAAAGAAGAACATGATAAATTAATTGAATTAGCTAAGAAAGCTAGGAAAGAAATAGAAAAAGGAAATATAAAATGAATTTTAATAGAGAAGTAGAAAATTCAAATAATATTATTTTGAGTTTTGTTAGTTTTGATTTAGATGGAAATATATTAAATAATAAATTTGAAAAAAAATATTTTAAAGGATGTCTAGGTTGTACTGGATGTACTGATGGTTGTTATGGTAATTGTGAAGGTGGTTGTACAGGCTGTATTGGATGTATAGGTTGTACTGGTACTAATACTAATGCAATTAATTCACCTAAATTACCGAATACAACTATAATTGCTTGAAAAATAATATCGGAGGTTACTAAATGAAAATTATAAATATTATAGGTAAAAAAAATTCTGGTAAAACTTATATAGCAGGAGAATTAACAAAAGTATTATTAAGTGAAGGGTATTCAGTATATAATGATACTTTTGCATCTAAATTAAAAGAAATTATAGCAAAATATTTTGGAGTTAGAAAAAATAATTTTACTAATGCTATAACTAGTTTTGATGATATTCAAACTAATGTATATAATATGTTAGTTAAAAGTGGTATAAAATCTGAAGCATTAATTTCATTGCTTAATGATTATGAACAAATTGCTATTAATATCAAACTAATGATAGATGCTAAAGATTCTAGATCTTTGATGCAATATATAGGAACTGAAATTTTTAGAAAAGATGATGAAGAATATTGGACTAGATATATGAAAATACAATTAGAAAATTTAAATAAGGTTTTCCATATTAACGATAATGGTTATTGGGAAGCTAAAATAGATTTTGCAATAATTTCAGATTGTAGATTTATTAACGAATTTGAAATGTTAAATTCATTACATAATATTAAAACATATAATTTATTTATTTCAAGATTAAATATAGATGAAACAGATAATCATCAATCCGAAAAAGAAGTAGAAGATATACTTAAATTTAAAAATCAGTCTATTAAAATTTTTAATAACGTAGATGATAAACAAGAATTTGATATAGCTATATATGGATTAGTAAATTTAATAACTGCATAAAAAAAGGAAAAAAATGAAAATACAAATACTTGATAATGTAGAAAATAAATCTAAATTAGAATATGAACTTAAACAAGAAGAACTAGAAAATTTAAAATCAGAATATGAACTTAAACAAGAAGAACTAGAAAATTTAAAATCAGAATCAAAATCAAATATGAATAAAATTAAAAACTTAGAAAAATATTTAGAAGATAACAAATTACAAGAATGTAGATTTTGTAGAAAACAATTTCCAGTTAAAGATTTGATTGAAGTTCCATATTCTTTAGCAGAACATTCATATGAATATCCACATGATGATGGTGGTGGTAATTTTGTGTGTAAAAATGATGTACAAGAATTTTTTGAAGATTGTAAAAAAGATTTTGAATTTATGACATTAGTATTAGGAAAATTTTTAACAGATAAAACGTTAGGTATTAAAGAACTAAATTTTCAATTAATTGTACAAACTGTATCTGTTTTAAGGCAAAAATATTCTTTGAATGATAAATCTTGTATTAATGAAATAGATAAAGATTTTTTACGAGAATCATCCAAAAAAACATTTTATTAAAATAAAGGAGAATAATACATATGTTAATAACAAAACACTATAGTGCAAATACAATAGAAGAAGCAGAATCAATAAAAAATGATTTAGATAAAGAATATGCTATACCACAATATATGCATGATACTAAAATTTTATATTCTACAGAAATACCTACTGGAAAAAAATTCTATACTGTAGAATTAACTTATTCTTCTTTGGATTAAATAATGGAATCAAAAAAAATTATATTTTTAGATTTTGATGGAGTATTACATCCAAATGGTTGTGAAGAATATTTATATTTTTGTAAATTAAAATATGTAGAAAAAACTTTAAAACCATTTTTAGGAGAATGGAAAATAGTAATATCTTCAAATTGGAAAAATTTATATAATTTAGAAACTATTAAAAATTTCTTTTCTAATGATGTTAAAGATTATATAATCGATACAACTTTTACTTTTTCAATAGGAGCAACTAAAAGAGGAAAAGAAATAGAAAAGTATATATTAGATAATAATGTAGAAAAATATATTATTATAGATGATATGTTAAAATTTTTATTACACAAACAAAAAAAGTTTGCAATAATAACAGATTCAGAACAGGGTTTTACAAATAAATCTAGAAATAAATTTTTAAAAATTATGAAGATGTTAAAATAAAATTTTTATTTTAAAGGAGATCTATATGTATGTTTATATAAAAACAGAACGTAATTTATGGACTGTTGGATTTTATAAACCTGATGGTAAATGGGAAGCAGAAAGTGATTGGAATAATTCAGAAGAAGCAGCTAAAAGAGTACATTATCTTAATGGGGGAGATTATGACTGAAAAACAAATTATTTTAAAACAAGGTATTGATCAAGAATTTATTAATATAATGTCAAAAATTTATCAACCATTTATAAATGATGCTCCACCACCTAATATAGCATATACTATATATTTAGAAAATGATACTATTCCTAAAGGATATGTTAAAATGTTTCAGCATGATGTTAGTGATAAATTATATATACATCTTGCATTAATACCTGAAGTAAGAAATAAAAATATTGGTTATCAAACAATAAGAGAAATAATAAGTATAACAAATAGGGAAAAATATGGTTATATGGTTATGAGTAACAATTTACCATCATTAAAATTGTTATATAAATTAAATGGTATTCTTATAGATGATAGATCATGGTTTAGTAAAATATTTAATAAATATTATTTATATGAAGGATTTATTTCAACTGAAAATTTAGATAAACCAAATAATAGTAATCTTTTACCATATATTAAAAAAGCAGAAAAGTTATATGATATATGGTTGGAAAATAATGGTAATGTATTTATTTATAATTATTTAGATAAATTAAATAATTATTTGAGAAAATTTTCATATTAAAAAGGAGATATAAAATAAATGGAAAATTTAATGAAAATAAAAATATATAAAGATGATATAGATAATGCTAAAAATTATTTTAAATCTAATAATATTGATAATAAATTTATCCATAAAATATCTTTATTAACAGGATTATCAAGTAATACAATTAATAGATTTAAAACATATCATGTAAGTAAATCTTCAGAAATAAAAATAACTAGAGCAATATATTTAATTAATTCAGAACCTGAAAAAATTAAAGAAATAATTGAAAAAAATACATCTGTTCTTAAAAATGAAACTAATAAAAAATTCAAAGAAAGAATGGAAATAGATATAAATGAATTATCAGATAAAGTTAGAAATTATATGTTAAAAAATAAATTAACTTTAAAAGATTTATCTAAAATATCAAATATTTCAGTCCCCACAATATCTAGAATTTTAGCAAAATCACCAAAAAAGAAAATAATTAAAAGTATAATAATTTCACTACTTAAAGTAGTTGATTCAAATATTCCATATTCCAGTAATATTATTATGGAGAATAAAATAGATTTACCTGAAAATGATAAAAATAAATCTAATATAATTGAGGTTAATATGAAAGAAGATATTAAAATTATTCCATTAGTTTTAAAACAAGATATTTATAAGAAATTAAAAAATGTTTCTGATAAATATAATTTAACTCCCATTCAATTTATTGAATTATTTATTAGCAATATTGAATAAAAGGAGATAAAAATGAAAATGGAATTATGTACTATGTATTGTAATAGAAAACCAGATTTTAGTCAGATATGTATTATCAAAGATGATAATACCATTGGATATATATCTAATTGTAATGAAGAAAATAATCCATTATCAAAATATTTAGATATTGAATTTCAACAAGAATCAATAGGAAATAGAGATGTGATTACATTGACTAAATTTGATATAAAAGATGAGTATTTAAATAAATTATTTTTTATATATTTAAATACAGTACATACTGTAGATGAAGATTGTAAACGTTATGAATTAGATATTCATATTTTATTTGATATGAATAAAAAAGATAGAGATACAATACGAAAATTAATTGTAGATGATATACGTGAAAATTTTTTATCTGATACAAAAAATTTTGAACATAAATTTATTTGTCATGAAGAATGGGCACCATTAATTAGAGGAGAATAAATAAAATGAATACAAAAGAAGCATTTTTACTTTTAATAAATGAAAATAAAAAAATTAGAAAAAAAAATTGGCCAAAAGGATGTTATTTATTTTATAATAAAGAATTAGATGATATTGATTTATCAAATTTATGTTTTTTATTAAATTCATTTTATAAATGCAGCAATGAATGGGAAGTATATAATGATGAAGAAAATAATGAAGAATTATCAAAAGATTTTGACGAATTGATTAATATTAGTAAAAAAATTTTAAAAGATTTTAAAAATATATTTAGTAAAAGAGGAAATTATGAATGATAATAATAATGAAAAAATAGAAGAATTTGATCCATTATTTAAAGATGATGAATATTTATTAGATTTATTAAATTATGTAAAATTACCAAGATTAATTTATAAAATAAAATCTGCTCATCTTAATATAAACAATAAAGAAGTAGAAATACGAGTTTTAAATAAATTAACTAAAAATTTAGAAGATTTTACAATTAGTTTATCAATTGTAAAAAAATTACAAAAGAAATCATTTTCAAAAAATATTATAATATTATTAAATACAATTGATTTAATCTTAATTTTTTATTTTGGATATGCTAAAAATTTTCAATTTTTAGATTTATTTTTAATTGTATTTATAATATTATTATTATTATCAGAAAATATCATATCTAGTATATAAAAAAATTAACTTAAACTTTTTAAAAGGAGACTTAATTATGGAATTAATCACAAATCAATCTTGGGACAATGCAGAATTGTATCGTTTACAAACACATGAATTACCTAAATTTTATGATGAAAATATGCCTAATTTTACTGTATTAGGAACACAAACATTATGTAAAGAAATGAAAATACCATATGGTTATTTTATCACACAACAAGAGACATTTAGAAAAGATATTTTAAGGGAACAATTAAGAAATGTTGATACAAATCAATTTGGATTAATTAAAAGAGATGATTCAAAATTTCATGTTGTTTCTAAATGGTCAGATCATTTAGTTGAAGATACTAATACATTTGGTATAAATGAAACTAACGGTTGGTTAAATATTGTTGATGATCCAAAAAATGAACAGAAAAGTTTTGTATTACCTACATCCAAAGAAAAAACAAATTATAATTCTTCAACTTTTATAGATACTTCAACAATTTTTTATAAAAAAATAGAACTTGGTCTTGGTTTATTTAAACTTATTTGTACTAATGGTGCTAGAGATAGAATGTTTACTGATTCAATAAGTTTTTCTATTGATGATTTTTTTGATAAAAGATCAATAATAATGCAAGGAATGATTGAAGCAGTATCTAAATTAAAAGATAAATATCAGCAATTTATTGATAATATTACTAAATATGAATTTACTCCAATAAATGCATTACAATATCTTGATAATTTAGAAGATAAAAATTTATTGCATAAACTAGTAATAAAAGAAATTAGACAACAAATTGTTGATTTTAATGATGGAAAAGAAGCAAGTTATTTTATTTCTAATTTAGGAAGTAATGATATTAAAACTTTATATGATTTTTTTGATTTGACTACTTATATCATAAATCAAACAATGAAAACAGTAAGCCAAAGATCTTCAGCACAGAAATTAGTTTTTGATAGATTTATTAAAGATTTTAATATTAAAGCTGATTTGAATAATAAAATAAAATTAGTAACAAATTAATTTTTTAAAAATAGTTATTATTTTTCCTCCGTTTAGAAAAATTTCTTGACGGAGGATTTAAAATAAAATATTTTTTAAAGAGAGGAAAAATGAAAGAAAATAATATTTCAGAAATTAATCAATCTTTAGATAAATTAAAAGAAAATTTATTAAAAAAATTAAAATATTCAATAGATGATTATCTTGAATATTCAATAGATAATGGATTACAAGATGCTAATAAAATTCTTGATGATATTGCATTAGTTGTTAACAGTATTAATGCTTCAAATGCACTTAAAAATGTTATAATTGAACCTAGAATGAATTCAAATAACATTGATCAAACAAGCATTCCAGAAATGTTTGCATTTATTTTAGGTAATAAAGGAAAAAAAAATAATGAAGAAAAGGATGATGATAATGATAAATAATTGGAGGTATTTCTCTTGAACTTAAAAAATTATTTAAAAAAGAATAAATTAGATTTTTTATATTCTGAAATTAATTCAGAAGGATTTGTTTGTGTTGCAAAATTAAAATCTAATGAAGATAATGTTGTTTTATTAGATTTTATTGATGCTACAAAAAATAATAATGTATTTAAATTAGATAACAAAACAGATGAATTTTATGAAAATATTTTAAATAGAATGGAATTATTTTCTATGAATTCATAAAGTATATTCAAAAACTAATAAAAACATATCAATTTTAGCAATCTTTATAATTGAAATATATTTATATATAATATATATCAAAATGTTAATTTGATAGAAATATAAGGAAGGAACAGTATTATGTTGGATAAAGAAGATGTAATTGAATATATTTTATTAGAAGATAAAAATAAAAAATATAAAATAGATAATTTAATCTATTTAAAAAAATCTGATTTATTAGTTATATTATTTTCTTTAAATACTAAATATTATAGAAAATCATATAAATTTTCTGTAGATCAGTGGTATGAGTTAATTATGAGTAATGAATTTTATTTTGATAAATGCCCAGAAGATAGGAAACAAATATTATTTGATATTTGTTATGATTATAACATAAAAATAATTAATAAATATCCTGATTTAAGATTTTATTATTATGATTATTATTTTGCTGAATATGATTATATAATATCTAAAAGTCCTATTGATTATTTAACAAATCATATTCAAAGTATATTATTATATATTATGAGTTTAAGTCCAAAATATATAAATGAAATTGAAGAACATTTATATGTAGAAAATATTTTAATATATTTAGATAAAGATTCTTGGGTTAAATTAATAAATTACAATCCAAATTATTATTATAATTTATGTATAGAGTTAAAAGGTATCAATTATTATAATAATTACATAGCTATAGAACTTGATTGGAAATCTATAATTATAAAAAATATAGATTTTTTTGATGAATTATTAAAATATAAAGATAATTTAGATGAATATGATTGGTTAAAAATTTTATCACAATGTATATTAAAACTTGATATAAATAAAATACCAGAAGATATTTTGAAATCAATAGAATCTTATCAATGGGTAATTATAATTGCTAAAAATCCAAAATTATTAACAAATAAAAAATATAATTATTATCAAAAATATATTGAAAAATATTCAAAATATATTTCTTTTTGGGATGATTTAATTAGTTATAATGATATTTTTATTAAATATCTTAGAAAAGAAGATTTTTCTAATTTAATTAATAATTATAAAGATTTTTCTAAAAATTTGATTAATAAAAATTTAAAATATTTAAAATTAATAGGATTAGAAAAATTTTTAAATACTAGTGAAGTTATAAAAAATATTTATTTTTTATTAGAAAAAAATTTTAAACTTTTATATAAAATACCTGCAAAATATATTAGAAAAATTTATAAAGATGAAAAATTTATAAATATGTTTATTCTTCATAATATAGATATAAAAAATTTAGGATTTTATATGAAATTTAAAGATCAAGATGAATTTATTGATGAACTTAAAAAAATTGATAAAAAATTTAAAAGAAATTATGAAAAATTACTTAAATATTTGGAATAATTTTTAACATAGGTGGTGTGATAAATTTTATGGATAAAGAAAATATAATACAATTAATCTTACTAGAAGATAAAGATAAAAAATATAAATTACAAAATTTATTGTATAAAATAAAAACTGATTTATTAGTTATATTATTTTCTTTAAATACTAAATATTATAGAAAATCATATAAATTTTCTATAGATAATTGGTATAAATTAATTATAAGTAATGAATTTTATTTTGATAAATGCCCAAATGAGATTAAAAATAAATTTACACATTTTTCTCATTATAAGATAATTGAAAAATACCCAAATACAAGATTCTTTTATTATGATTCAATAGAAAATATATATTTTAAAAATAAATATTTATCATATATATTAAGTAAATATCCTGAATATAAAAATGAAATAGAAGAAAAATTTAAAATTGATATTTTTAAATCTTTTAAAAGAGAAGCATGGATTATTTTAATAAATAATAATCCTACTTATTATTATGATAAGTGTCCTGAAGAATATTTATCTAATAGACATTTTGATTGGAAAAAAATAATTATTTATGATATTAAATTTTTAGAAATTTTTAAAAATAATAAATATATATTAAGTATAGATGATTGGTATTGGATATTAACAAAACACATAACTAACATAAAAGAAATACCAAAAATAGTTTTATCTTCATTAGTAAAATATCAATGGTCAGATATAATTAAACAAAATCCTAGTATAATAAAAATGAAAAAGTACAATCGTTATTTCAAAAAATATTTTGATTCCGAAGATTTTTGGTATGAATTAATTAGTTATAATGATAAATTTATAAAATATTGTCCTAAAAATATTTTTGAAACATTATTGAATGATTCTTATTTTGTTGTTAATAAATTAATAAATAGGAATATAAAATATTTAAAACTTACTTCCATTGAAAAATTATTAGATAAAAGTTTAGATTATGTTAATAATTTTTTATCATTAGATTTTAAATATTTATATATAATACCTAAATATTATATTAAAAAAGCATTAAATTATAATGAATATTTTAGAGAAAAAATTATACTTACTTTTATGGATATTAAAAATTTGGAATTTTATATGAAATTTAAAAATCAAGATGAATTTCTTGATGAGCTTAAAAAAATTGATAAAAAATTTAAAAGAAATTATGAAAAATTACTTAAATATTTGGAATCATAAAATGTAGGAGAAAGTATGGATGATATTTCTATTAAATATAACAAATATACAATTCCAAAAAAGAATGGAAGTAAAAGATTTATATTAGAACCATCTGAAGAATTAAAAGAAAAACAAAATGAATTATTAGAAAAATTATACAGGATATTTGTATCTCCTTATGCACATGGAGGAGTGCCTAATAGGAGTATAGTTACTAATGCATATTATCATGTTGGGAAGAAATATATTATGCAGATAGATTTAAAAGATTTCTTTCCATCTATTACTAGAGATAAATTTTTTAGAAAAATAAGCATAAATGATTTAGGTATAGAACTTTATAATGAAGTTTATAAATATTGTTTTTATTATGATGAATATTATAAAGATTATATTTTACCACAAGGTGCCATAACTAGTCCAGTATTAACTAATATTTATATGAGAAATCTGGATTGGTGGATAGCTAAATATATGAGAAAAAGACAAATAACTTATACTAGATATTTTGATGATTTAACATTTTCAACAAATAGAGAAAATGGAAATAAATATATGTATATGTTATATGAAAAATTTTTAATTCCTAAATTAACTAAATATGAATTATATGTTAATTATGATAAATTTAGAATTAAATCAAATTCTAGAAAACAAGAGGTATGTGGTGTAATAGTAAATAAAAAACTTAATGTTGATAAAAAATATAGAATGAATTTAAGAGCAGAAATATATCAACAAAAACAAAAAGGTTTACCATTAACAAAAGAAACATTGGGAAAAATTTCTTTTGTTGGTATGATTAGAAATTTTAATAAGTCTCAATTATATAATAGAAAATATTATTGCGATTATTTGACAGATTAGTTATTTATATGATTATTGATAGATGTATCATCTATCAAAAACAATAAAGATTAATGATAAACTAAAATAAATTACATAAAAAGACAGGAATGATCGGATGTCGATTGGGAAAATTTTTCTTAAAAATTTTCCACAATCTCATCCTCACATCCTTCTTTTACATAATTTAAAGATATAAATAACAAATTCTACATGATTTTATAGATAAATGTATCATTTATCATAAACAACAAAGTATTTATTATAACTCAATAAAATTATAATAAAATCAACATAGACGGATGCTAAGTTGACTAAAATATTTTAGCAAGCTAAAATATTTTTTAACGTCAACTACGCATCCAGTATGTTGATTTTAATAATTTAAGATGTATAATTTAAAACATATTAAAAATATATAGATGCATCATCTATATTAAACAAAAATTTAATATACTCACTCTAATAATTATATTAAAGTGCACTTATCCTCCAATCTCAAGCGACAACTCTTCGCTAGCGCTCGAGATTGCCGGCAAGAGATTGGAGGACGTTATACTTTAAATAATTTAAGATATGTTTAAACTTAATTATAAAAGAGGGAACAATGCTTATTAAAAAATATCCTCCATAAAAAAAGATTTGTTTAATTAGTTATATTTAAAATTAATTTTAAAAAATTTAACTTAAAGAAGGAGAAATTAAAATGTCTAAAACTGAAGAAAGAATAATTGAAATTTTAAAGAAAAGCAAAAGTAATTCTATATTTATTGATGATTTAGTTGATGAATTGCTTCTTTCTAGAAAAACTGTTTTAAAAAATATTAATGATTTAGTTGATGCAGAAGAAATCATTAAAATAGGCAAAGGTAAAGATGCATCTGTAAAACTGTATTCTAAGAATACATCTTCTACTAATAAAAAAGAATCAAAACCAGAAAAAGAATCTGAGAATAAAGCTAAAGTTTATGAGTTTCTTAAACTAAATGATGGTAAGTATACTTATGATAAATTAGAAGAAGAATTAGGTATTGATAAAAAAGAGCTTATAAATATAATTAGTGAACTTGTTAAAGAAGGTTCTGTTAATAAAGTTAAAAGCAAAGATAAAAAGATAGTTATTAGTTTTAATCATGATGAAAAATGTGATGAATGTGTTGATATAGATGATTCTGATGAATTAGAACCTGATGATTCTGATGAAAATTCTGATGATATTGAAAAAGAATACATAGTTAATGTTAATGGGCAAATTCAAGGTAAAATGACAGGAACTGCTAAATCAATATATAATAATCTAATTAGAGCTTTATCTGTAACTTCTAATAATAGTAGTTATTCAATAAAAGATAATAATATATTGAATATAACAATTAGAGTTGGTACTAAAGGTTAATTTAATCTTAATAAAAATTTATGGGAGTTTTTATATTATAATTAATTTATTTTAAAAACTCCCATAATAATTTTAAAAAAGAGGAAATAAAATGGAAGAAATTAATATAAAAGATTTTATATTTGATCCTAATTATAATAGTAAGATAAATATATTAAAACAAAATTTTAAAATTAATGAAATAATTGAATCTAAAGAAAAATATATAGAATATGATTTTTTAGATAAATACACTATTGATAACGATGATAATGAAAAAGATTATTTCACAATAAATGGTACAAATAATTTAGTTATTAATGAAGAAGGAATATTTGATTCTGGTATTGTATTATATTATTATGATGAATTAACTTGTAGTTATAAAGATAAATCAGTAGTATTAAAAAATATTTTAATGGGTTTAAATAAAAATATTGTTATAGGTGGAATAATAGTTGATGGAGATTTTGATTTTGAAAATAAAAAGTTTATTTATGATGAAACAAAAAATAAATTTATTTTAAAATTATTAAGATTACCATTTCATCAATATACACAAGGAAATATTTGTTTTAGACCAGAATTAATACATAGAATTTCATTTGCTAGTGTAATTACTCAACCTACTGGTGATTTACAAAGTAATAGAACTTTTGTTTCTAATGCTAAAGAATTATATGACGAAAAAGAATTGGTATATGATTATGAACTTAAAATCAATAAAGAAAATAATATGTGTAAATGTAAATTTATTCCTCAAATTGATTTTGGTTTTAATTATAAAATGGCATTAAATAATATTTCATATAATGAATATACTGATTATTATTCCTATTCTTATGCAGAAAAATTAATTAATAATAATGATATTGAAAATATTATTTTAGTTGCAGGAGTTGGTGGTACTGGGATATATTTTATTAATTATTTAAATATTTTATTTAATAAATTATTTTTATTTAATATTATAAAAAATAAGAATAGTAAAATGTTAATTTGTGATTTTGATAAATTTGAAGAAAGAAATTTAAATAGAATGTCTGAAGCTATATCTTTTTATGATATAGGTTTTTATAAAACTAAATTATTTATAAATAATAAAAATATTTTTCCATTTGTAAAACCTGTAGAAGAAGTTTTAGATTTAGTAAATAGTAATACTAATAAAGATTTATTTGTTGTTGGTTGTTTGGATAGTGTGAAATCTAGATTAAAATTATTAGATAAAATTAAAGAGAAAAAAGATTTTTTTAATAGAATAGTGTATATTGATGCTGGTAATAAAAAGTACGATGGTCAAGTTATGACAGTATATATAAAAGATGAAAATATTGAGTTATATAATGACCAATTTGAAAATTTTAAAAATGAAATTGCTTCAGATGAAGAAATGGGTTGTTCAGTCAATAATGAGCAAATAATAGATATAAATAAATTAAATGCAATATCATTAGTTATATTATTTATAAATAATATATTATATAACAAAAATGATCTATATTATTTATCTACATTATTAAGATATTCAGTACTAAAATATGATAAATTAGAAAGCTTAAATATTATAAATATTTCTAATAAAGAAATTATTAGAAATTCATTTTTAAATATTTTGTTAGATAATAAAAAAGATTTATTACTTTCATTAGCTAAAGTATGCTGGTATGATAATATATTATCTGAACCATTAATTATGACTAAAGAGGTTAACACATGTCAATAAGTCAAAATTTTTTAAAAAATGAAAAAATTATAGTGGATTATTTAGATATAATAAATGAACCTATTTTAAAAGAATTAAAAAATCATTTTAAACTAGGTAAATCAATTAATTTTTTTAATTTATCTATAAATAAAAATATAGATACGAATTTAAAAAATTTAAAATTTAAAAAAATATATGAAAATAATGCTTTTGAAAAAGTTTTTATATTCTTTGATGGATTATATGAACATATATTATTTTATCAAAAACCATTTCTATATGAATCAACTGCATATAATTTAGCAACAAATAATCCGCATAATATATTTGAAACTAGTTATTTTAATAAAGAAGATGAAATTATAAACCTTATTAAAAAAAGAAAAAAATTTATAATATCTACAGATAAATCAATAAAATATTTTAATAGTAAAAAACCAATTAATATTAATTCATTAACAAATTATCATGATAAATATATAGATGAACCATTAGAAACACATAAAACAATATGTGATGCATATAATTCTTTATTTGATAAAATTAAAAATATATCAACTGAATATTTATATAATAATATTAGCAATTATAATAATATATTTTTAGAAAATTGGGAAAATAAATGTTTATTAATTGATAAAAATAAATTAAAAAATGTTAATTCTATAATTTATATCAAATTATTTAAAAATTTTTTAAATTGTCTTGATGTTTTAGAATCACAATATAATAATGATCATTTTATTGCAATTCCATATTTAGATACTTCACAAAAATTATTAAGTATCTTAGAAAATAATATTAATAATAAAAATTTATTTTTCTATTTAGAAAATGATGGTTATGATTTAAAAGATTTAATATCAAAATCAATCAATAGTAATTTTATATTTATAGATGAATATATAAAAAATGAAGTGAATAGAAGATTTTATAAAGGTGATATATATTATGGTATAGATAATAAATCTTTGCATAAGAATAACATTATTGAAATTAATTTTTAAAAATAATTTAATTAAAAGGAGAATTAAAATGACAGAAAAATTTGAAGAAAAAAATTATGAAACTATTAATTTTAATGATATAACTAATTTTATAAATAAAGGTATCCAAAGTATAAAACCTTTAATTATTAATTTAGATGATATATTATATTATAAAAATAATACTAATTTATTTGAAAATTTAAATTTATTAGATATAGATAAATTTATGAATATTAAAAAATTAAATAAACACAAAATAATTTTTATGTTTACTGTAAAAAAAGATAATTGTGAATTTCATAATTTGGTTAATATATTAAAATGGATGTTTAATTCTGAAATACTAATTACTATAGATAGAACCGAGATACAAGATTTTAATAATGTAAATTTATTTCAAATTATGAAATCATTATCATTTATTGAAAAATATTTCAATAACGTTAGAGAATGGTTACATTTTGATATTTTCGATAAAAAATTTATTAAAGATAATAATTTTATAAAAGAAATAATAAAAGATGACTTTAATATGAACGACATTAGAAAAGAAAATTTTACTAAATTAATTGAAAATTTTTATAATTTAAAAGGAAAATAAATTGAAAACTATTCAAATTTTAACAAATCTTGATTGTAATTTAGATTGTGATTATTGTTATGAACATAAACATGAGGGATTAGTAAATAATATAGAAGATATAAAAGAATATCTTGATTTTGAATTTAGTAAATTATCTGAAGAAGATAAGAAAGATTTAGCAATTGAACCAATAGGTGGTGAAACATTATATCATATTGAATTATTGGAAGATATAATTAAATATATAAATAGCATTAAGGATAAGTATAAAATTAAAAGTGTTATTTACTCTATTTCTACTAATGGAACTTTAATAGGAACTAGTAAAAGAGTTCAAGATTTCATTAAAAAATATATGAATATTTTAACTATAGGTATATCTATTGATGGATTAAAAGATATACATGATAAACATAGAGTATATGTTAATACTAGAAAAGGAACTTATGATGATGCATTAAAAGGATTTAATTTTTTAAAAGAAATTAAATTTCCTATGTGTAAAGTTGGATTAAAAGCTACATATACTCATGAAACTATTCCATATTTATTTCAATCTATCAAATATCTTTTATCATTGGGTGTTAAGAATACCATAGGTTCTAATCCTATATTTGAAGAAAAATGGGATTTAGAAAAAGATTCTGATATGATATTAAATCAAGTTATAAAAATAATTGATTATATATTTGAAAATAATTTAGTTAATGAAAGTATAAATTTATTTCATATCATAGGAAAAATTGATTTAAGATATTATGGATATAATTTTATACATGAAAATAGAAATTGGTGTGGTAGTTGTACTCATATGATATGTTTAGGTTTTGATAAAGAAGTATATGGTTGTAATAGATTTTGCACCTCAGGAAACAAAAATTTAAAAATAGGATATTTAAGAGATGGTAAAGTTGATATTACTAATCAAGATTTAATAGATGAAGTATCTATTCAATATACTATATATCCAGAACAATGTTTAAATTGTGATTTACATTCACAGTGTGGATCTTGTGCAGCTTTGCCATATGAAGTAAATCCTAATGATCCTAAAGAATATATTAATAAACAGAATATGTGTGGTTGGACATATGCTATAAGTTTAGGTAGATACTATTTTAGAGATAAACTTAAAAAATATATGAAAGAACATCCAGATTTTGTTTATTATTATGATAAACAAAATGATTCTTGTTCTTGTGAAAATAACTAAAATTTTATTTTAATTTAAAAACTTTATATTAAGGAGATAATATGACTTTATCAGAATATATTGATAAATATCATTATTACAAAAGAGTTAATGATGAATCTTTTTATTCAAGAATAGATGTATATCCTTTAAACAATATGGAAATTAAAAATTTTATTAATTTAGATATTATTAATAATAAAGAAATTCAAAATATAATTGTAAAAATAATTGATGAAGATAAAGAATATTTAATACCTAGTTATTATAGAGAATCTAAAACTAATGTTTTCTTATTATTAAAAGATGAGTTTTTAGAAAAAGAATTACTTATAAATATATTTAATGATTATTTTTCAACAAAAAAATTTTCTATTTCTGATACTAATCAATTATTAGATTTTTTACTAGCTAGTTATCAAGATGCAAAAAAAGATACTTATATTAAATATCTAAAAGAATTACAAACTGAAATTAATGATAAAATTAAAGAACTTAATGATATTTTGCTATAAAATAAATAGAGGTTAAAATTGATGACTGGATTTGAAGCATTAGAAGAATTGAAATTAGGTCATAAAATAAGAAAAACTTACTGGAAAAAAGATTTGTATATAATATCATATGATGGGCAAACAATCTACTATAATAATGGTAATAAGTACCAAGTGTATATTGGAACATTTTTAGAAAATGATTGGGAATTATATGAAGAATTAGAATTAGTGAATAATGATATTTTAAATTCTACTAATTTAGTTGATTCTGAAAAAAGAATGAATATGAGTTGTAATAGTTGTACTAGCGGTTGTGATAATGCTTGTATAAATAGTTGTATGACTAGTTGTTCAGGTGGTTGTATAACTAGTTGTTCAGGTGGTTGTAGTAATGGGTGTAAAGGAAGTAGTAATTATTAATTTAAAAGGAGATTGAAAATGAATATTCAAAGCGAAATAGAATCTTTAAATAATAATATTTCAAATTTTATTAATTTAGATGGTATAATATTACCATTTAATGATTCTGAAAATAAAATGCATATGAGTTGTAGTAGTAGTTGTAGTAGTTGTTGTAGTAGTAACTGTAGTGGTTGTACTAGCTGTACTAGCTGTAGTGGTTGTAGAGGTGGTTGTAGATTTTAATAAAACTTTAAAGGAGGTTCAAAATGAACAAGCAAGTAGAGGTAGAAAATTTAAACAATGAAATTCTAAATTCTATTAATTTAGATGATATAGTATTATCATCTAATGATTCTGAAAAGAAAATGTATATGAGCTGTTATGGGTGTAGTAGTGGTTGTGGTAGTTATTGTGCTAGTACATGTAGTGGTTATTGTGAGGGTGGTAGTCAATATGAACGTTAATATAACTTTTTAAAAGGAAATTTAAGATGAATACACAATTAGAAGTAAAAAGTTTAAACAATGAAGTTTTAAATTTTATTTAATTTTTGATACTATGTTCTCAATTTATCTTAAAGAACGTAGTATCAAGTTTAAATACCAAGGAGAACTAAATAATGTTTATATCTTTAGATGTTTTATCTAATGATTTAGATTTTAAATCTATTACTAATTCTGTTGAATTTTGTAAACAGAATAAAATAATAGATCTAGAAGATAAAGAATTTATTAACAAATTAATTGAAAATAATAAATTTTATTTAGCTAATCATGCTATAGTTCATATGTTAAGTACATATGATTGTGTTAAATATGCATTATTTGCTGCTGATGAAATTATTGAATATTTTGAAAATAATTTCAAAAATAGTTTATTTAGAAAAACAATAGAAGAAATTAGATCTTATGTTAAAGATCCAGATAATGTAAATTTAGATTGCTCATATGAGACTTTAATGGATCCTACATGGCATATGTCAGTTCCTGATTTAAGACATGCTGCTTTTTGTATGGTATGTACTGCTAATACACATCGTGCTAAATTATCTGCTATTTCAGCAATAGAGGAATCAGCATATGCACAAGGATATATTGCAATTAAAGAAATACCTAAACCAAAATATATTAACTCTAGAGAAAATTATTTAAGAAATAATAAATATAGGGTTACACGAGTTAAAACTATAGTAAAGCTTATAAATTATGGATTAAATCTGCTGTAACACATTTAAAATAACATTAAAATAATGGTGAGTTAAAATGACTAAACGTAAAAGAAATATTATAATTTCAATAATTTCAATAGTTGCTGTATTTATAATTGTAGCAGTATTATCATCTTCTGGATCAAATGGAAGTAATTCATCTAGTAATTATAATTCATGTGGAGGATTTCAAGAAAGAGCTTTAGTATATGATATGGCTTATAGAGTATGGTTATATAATGATATAAATAAAACATTTTATACTGAGGCTATAGATAAAAGTATAAGAAATTCTGAAAATAATAAACAGTTAAAACAAAATGTAAAGAAAGCATTTCCTGGAATCAAATATAGTGAATCACAATTTCTTGCAGATTCTAATCATCCACATACTTGTTCAGCTATGTTAGTTCAAAATGGAAAAGATTTTTATTATACCTATAAATTCAAAGTTTTTACAAATGGTTCTCAAGAACAAGTACAAGTTTATGATTTTAGTCCTTCAAATTAAAATAGAATAATACCAGCTCATCTAAACAATGGGCTGGTATTCTAAAAATAAATTAAATATAAGTAAAATATAATTTTAACTTTTTAAGGAGAATACAAGATGCCTAAAGATAAAAAATATGATTATGCTATTATAATGGGTAGATTTCAACCTTTCCATAATGGGCATAAATATTTGGTAGAAAGAGCATTTAAATTAGCTAATAATATATTAATAATTGTAGGTAGTGCTAATAGATGTAAAACATCAAAAAATCCATTTGATTATTCAGATAGATTTGAAATGATATCAAAAACTTTAAATAATTATAACCTTTATAATAATGTTCATATAATATCAGCAAATGATTATTATCCAGATGAAAAATGGAAAATAGAATTAATTAAAAAAATTAATAATGAAATTGGTTTTAATAAAAAATTAATTTTAATTGGTCACGAAAAAGATCACTCAAGTTATTATTTAAATTTTTTTCCTGAATGGGATTATATAAATATAGATAATCATAATTCTATTAATGCTACTGATATACGTTCTAATATATATAATTTTATTAATGATGTACATAAATATGGTATTTCAAATGAAGATAGATATTTAGAATCTAAATATAAACTTTCAGATTATTTAGATAATACTTGTGGAAGTTTTATGTCAGATTATTTAATGGATAAAATTAATGATTTTTCCCTTAATGATGTAACTGAAGAATTTAATTTTATAAACAAATATAAAAAGAGTTGGTCTAAAGCACCTTATCCTCCTATACTTTTAACTGTAGATGCATTAGTTACCTTAAATAAAGAAAAAGTTTTATTAATAGAAAGAAAACAAAATCCAGGTAAAGGTTTATTGGCATTTCCTGGAGGATTTGTGGATCAAACTGGTACAATGTTAAATAATTGTATTAGAGAATTGAAAGAAGAAACAAATATCAAAATAGATGATAAAACTTTAATTAATTCTGTAATTTATAAAGAAATATTTGATGCACCAGACAGAGGATTAAGAGGTAGAACCATAACAGAACTATTTTGGTTCGATCTGCAAGGTGATGTGAAAGATTATCCTATAAAAGCAGCAGATGATGCAGCAAATGTAAAATGGGTTGATTTAAATTTTGATGAATTGGATGGAACAAGATTTCATGACGATCATTATTTAATTTTAGATTATGCCATCAATACAATTCATAAGGAAAAATAAAATTAAATTTTAAAAAGGAGACATCATTATGTTTTATAAAAGAAAAAATGAAGAAGAAAATACAGCATGTGAAACACAACAAACAGAAAATATATCTGCTATTGAAAATAAAATAATATCTATTGAAAAATTTACTGAAATAATTTCTGATATAAAATATACAGATGAAACATTAAAATCTAAAATAACGTCTTGTGTAGAAGATTTTAAAAAAGAAAAAAATGAAGAAAAATTTACAGAATATAATATAATTAGTGCATTAAAAGAATATATGATTGATAAAATATCAATATGTACTAAATGCAAATTTTATAAAAATTTAAAGCTTATTAGTAGTAATATTAATGGTGGTATTATTATTGATGATAATGTTATTACAATTAAAGTAGATAATAATGATTATTGTGTTGATGGCATTATTTCTAAATATGCTATTAAACTTAATAATAATGATATCATAGTTAAGTGCGATTCTTTCAAACTTAAAGAGGGGGAATCTGATAAATAAAGGAAAATTTATATGAGAACTGATAAGAAAAAAGTATATGAAAAAATAAAATCATCTAAAAAAGAAAGATCAGAAAAATATGATATAATTATAGGTTTGATTTATTTAACATTAATTATTCTTGTTGTATTTTTAATATTTTATTTTATATCTTCACAATATAATATTAAAACATTATATAAAGATGCAAAAATAAAAATAATAATTAAAAATAAATAAAATACAATTAATAATCAAAATTTAAGGTGTTAAAATATGAGAACAGATAAGAAAAAAGCATATGATAAAATTGAACCAAAATATGAAGAATTTGATGAAACTAATAATCAATTGCGAACAGCTGTATTAATAGCACTTGTATTATTATTACTTTTAGTTTTATTTATAATCATACATATTATTACAAAAGGTAATACAACATCTAAAAGTATAAAGAAAGTAATAGTAAAGAAAATAAACAAAGGAAAACTAATGTGTAAAACTCAAGAACCCAAAATAGAAAATATTCTTCTAAATTTAGGTGCAGGAGGTGATAAAGAAAATATTTCTTTCTTTTCAAGAGGGCCAGATAAGAATGGTATATCATATTGTACTATGGCATATACTACTTTTAATCATATTTATTATGCTGATTATGTAACTAATGGTACTAGGTTAAAAATATTTAGAAAAGGTGTTGTTCAACCACTTTCTGCAAGTTATCTGCGTTGGCATAGATATTTTAAAGACTTCCATTTTAATAAAATAAGAAAATAATTATTTTATAATAATAAAATAATATGATAAAAATATTTAAAACTAGTATTACTAAACTTAAAAATTTATTTATATTAATAGGATAAAATACAGATGTTATATGATTCAGAATATGATGAAGTAGAATCTATTGAATCAAAAGAAAATATTTTAGTTAAAAAATGTTGTTATCTATGTGGATATTGTTATTGGGATTTTTTTGATATAGATAATAATTTTTTAGCATTATATTGTAAATTTAATAAAAAAATTAAATTAATTTCATTTCCTAATAAAGTATGTAAACATTTTATATTATTAAATATTTTAAAATAGAGGTTTTTAATGGATAAAAATGAAGATAAAGTGTATGTTATAAAGCCATTGGCACATGGTAATGGTGGATGTTACGGAGAAAAAATATTAATGATTGACAAACTTGATAAAGTTTTAAAAATTTATCCAAATTCATTTGGTATTCGTTTTAACGAATGTGATTATGATTATGAGATACGTATATGCAAAACTCAAAATATGAATGATTATATTTATATAGCAGATCATAATACAAATGAATGGAAGAAAAAAACCAATCGATATAGAATTAAATAAATTAACTTTTTAAAGGAGAACAAAGTATGAACATTATTTTAGACACTGACAGTTACAAATCATCACATTATTTACAGTATCCAAAAGAGACTAAAGGATTATTTTCGTATCTGGAAGCAAGATGGTCGTATGGAAATGGTAGTAGTGTGATATTTTTTGGATTGCAATATATACTTAAAAAATATTTAGTGGGTAGTGTAGTAACTAAAGAAGATGTCTTAGAAGCTGAAGAATTATTTACTAAACATGGGGAACCTTTTAATAAAGAGGGGTGGATGTATATTGCTACTGAATTAAAAGGCTATTTACCCCTAACAATAAAAGCTTTACCTGAAGGAACTAAGGTAGATTTAAAAACTGTGTTAATGACTATAGAATGCACAGATCCTAAATGTTATTGGTTAGTAACTTGGTTTGAAACTATGTTAATGAGAGTATGGTATCCTATTACGGTAGCAACTCATTCATATAATATGAAAATAACTATTAAAAGATTTTTAGACATATCTTCTGATGATCCTGAAGGACAAATTTTATTTAAATTACATGATTTTGGATCAAGAGGAGTTTCTTCTCAGGAAACAGCTATGATTGGTGGTATGGCTCATTTAGTTAATTTTAGAGGAACTGATACAGTAGCAGCTTTAGTTGGTGTTAAAGAATATTATAATTTTGATGATATGCCAGGATTCTCTATACCAGCTAGTGAACATTCTACTATAACATCTTGGGGGAAAGAGAATGAAGCTAAAGTATATGAAAATATGATTGACAACTTTAGTAAACCTGGTTCTTTATATGCTTGTGTTTCTGATAGTTATGATTTAGACAATGCAGTAAATAATATTTGGGGTAAACAATTAAAAGATAAAGTTATTGAAAAAGGTGGTATATTAGTTGTTAGACCAGATAGCGGAAATCCTATTACCACGTCTATAAGAGTAGTAAAAGATTTAGATAAACATTTTGGTTCTACTAAGAATAGTAAAGGATATAAAGTATTAAATAATGTTAGAGTTATTTATGGTGATTCTATGGATCATAGAAATATTGAAAATATTTTAACTAATTTATTAAAAGATGGTTATTCTGCAGATAATATGGCTTTTGGTATGGGTGCAGAATTACTTCAGAAAGTTAATAGAGACACTTACGGAATGGCAATTAAATTGTCAGCTATTAAAATAAATAATAACTGGGTAGATGTATATAAAGAGCCAAAAGGTGCACCTGAAAAAGCATCTAAGAAAGGTAGACTTATGACTTATAGAAAAGAAAATGGTGAATTTTACAGTGCATTAGAACCTAAAAATAAACTTGATGCACCTATGTTGGCAACTGTTTTTAAAGATGGAGAAATACTTTCAGAGGATAGTTTTGATGCAATAAGAAAAAGAGTAGATGAAAATTAAGTAAAATATTTATTGTCAATGATTACTAATATTAATATATCAATGTAATCATTGACAATTTTTAAATAAATGGAGGAATTAAAATGGATAGTACTTTATTGTCTAAAATTAATTATGAAGCAGGAAAACTTCGCGGTACTTTAGAATATTTAAAAGAAATTGAACAGATAGATATGAATAGTTATCAAAAATTGCTTGAAAGAGTAGATGCAATTGATGATGTAATTGGTAAAATTAATAGAAGTGAATATAGTATTAAATAAATTATTTTAAAGGAATATATAATGTATACTTTTGAAATACAATTACCAGAAGGAGCTAGATGGAAAAAGAAATTTAATGAATTTTTTAATTTATGTAAAACTAAATATCCTGAAATTGGATATATTTATAATAGTCTGAATCTCAACGGAAGATTAATTAATAAAATTCCAACAATAGAAGCACAAAAAGATATAGAAAATATGTTTGATAACTATGATTGGATAAGTAAGAGGAGAAAAAATGAAAATAGTAAAAAATATTAAAGTACCTACTGGTGATATTTTAGTTGTTAAAGGTGAAAAAGGATATTTAGAGATGTTATCTTTAGGTGATTATGGCAAAGAGCATAATTTAAAATGTGATGCTATGGGATTAAATAGAGAATTAGATAAAGTTGAACATACTAAACTTATGCCATTAGAAGATAAATGGGTAATAACTATATCAACACAGTATGGATGTAGTATCGGCTGTAATTTCTGCGACGTGCCAAAAGTTGGCAAAGGTATAAACGCAACTTACGATGATTTGATTAGACAAGTTTTAACTGGTATAAAATTACATCCAGAAGTTGAAAGTTCTAAAAGGTTGAACATTCACTATGCAAGGATGGGTGAACCTACGTTTAATCCTTTCGTCTTAGATGCTACTAAATGGCTTAAAACGCATATAGATCCAGAATTTAAGATACATCCAGTTGTATCTACTATGTTGCCTAAGAATAACGAATGGTTGAAAACTTTCATCCATACTTGGATAAGAATAAAAAATAGACTATTGAAAGGTGAAGCAGGTTTACAGCTTAGTATCAATTCTACTAATGAAAAAGAAAGAGAATTAATATTCAATAAACAAGCATTACCTCTTGATGAAATACCAAAGTTAATGGATGGTAGTATACCTAACGGTCGCAAATTTACTTTAAATTTTGCGATAGCTGATTGGGAAATAGATGCTGATAAATTGTTAAAATATTTTTCACCAGATGATTATATAATTAAATTAACTCCAATGCACAAGACTAGTACTGCTGAAAAAAATAATATTAAAACTACTGGGGATTATACTACATATTATCCATATAAAGAAATCGAGAATAAGTTAAAATCTGCAGGATATGATGTATTAGTATTTATTGCTTCTAAAGAAGAAGACGAAAGTAGAATAACCTGTGGTAATGCAATTCTTTCAGATAAAAATTTAACCTTAAAAGGAGAAAACTAATGTCATTATTTTACAATGAAAAAAAAGAAGATGAAAGATGGGAAATAATAATTCCTGCAATAGTATTAATTATTATAATAATTACTGCAATAGGTATGTATACAATGCCTATATATGGAGTATGGTCTTCAAAGAAAGCTGGAGAAGCCAAACTTGCTAAAGCTAAGTATGCAGAATACACAGCAAAGATAAGAGCTAGAGCTAAAAAAGAAGCTGCTATATATTTAGCACAAGCAGAAGTAGAAAGAGCAATAGGAATTGCAAAATCAATTAAAATAGTTGGTGATGCTTTAAATGATAATCCTGGATACTTAAATTATCGTTGGTTGCAAGTTCTTAAAACTACAAAAAATCAGATAGTTTATGTTCCTGAAAAGAAAGATACCCCATTAGGAATGTTTATTAACAATAAATAAGGAGAGTTAAAATGTTATTGATACAAGTAGAAGAATGTGAAAAATGTGAATTCTTCGAAATAAAAAATAGTGACATATATAAATGCAATCAAGAAACCATAAATAATTTAGAACCAGGTGGAGTATTTAATTACTATTATGGGGATATTGCAAATTGTAGATGCACATGTACATATTTTTCTAAAGTTAAGTAAAATAAAGTAAAAATATAATTTTGATAGATGTATCATCTATTATAAACAATAAATAATTATTTAATCGCAAAAGAATAATCCAATATCGAAGATGGTTGTGTACAGACTAACCATCTTCTCATTGAATTATTATTAAAATATTTATAAAAAAATATAACTTTTATAGATGTATCATCTATAATAAACATAAACTATCTATCCAAACTCATAAAATAATTAATTCAAAGATGGTCGTGAAAGACGAGCACGACTATCTTCTCATTAATTATTATTAAATATTTTTGAACAAATAAAATTTATATCGGAATGTAGCGCAGTTGGTAGCGCACGTGCTTTGGGAGCATGGGGTCGCAGGTTCGAATCCTGTCATTCCGACCATTTTTGATAATTTTAAAAAAACTTAAAATAAAGGAGAAAATTTATGTCTTCTAGATTAAAATTATTTACTTGTAATTCTAATCATAATTTATCTGAAAAAATATCAGATTATCTTGGTATTACTTTAGGTGATGCAGAAGTATATACTTTTAGTGATGGAGAAACTTTTGTAAATATTAATGAAAATGTAAGAGGTAATGATATATTTATAATACAATCTACTTCTGCACCAGTGGATAGAAATCTTATGGAACTTTTAATAATGATAGATGCAATGAAAAGAGCATCAGCAAGAAAAATAATAGCGGTAATTCCATATTATGGATATGCTAGACAGGATAGAAAAACTGCTTCAAGAGTTCCTATTACAAGCAAATTAGTTGCAGATTTAATTACTACTGCTGGAGCTAATCATGTATTAACTGTAGATTTACATGCATCACAAATACAAGGATTTTTTAATATTCCTGTTGACAATCTTTATGCTGTACCTGTTATTGTAAAGTATGTAAAAGAAAAGAAATATAATTCATCAGATATTGTAGTTGTTTCTCCAGATGCTGGAGCAGTAGAAAGAGCTAGGGTATTTGCAAAAAAATTAAATGCTAATTTAGCAATAATTGATAAAAGAAGAATAAAAGCTAATGTTGCAGAAATAATGAATGTTATAGGTGATGTAAAAAATAAAACTGCAATAATGTTAGATGATATGATAGATACTGCAGGAACAATAACTCAAGGTGCTGTAGCTTTAAAAGAAAATGGCGCTAACGAAGTTATAGCTATATCAACACATGGTGTATTATCAGGTAATGCTATAGAAAAAATAATTAATTCTCCTATAAAAGAATTAATTATTACAGATACTATAGATCAAAAAGACAAATTAAAAAATTCTGAAAAGTTTAAAATATTAACAATATCAGAACTTCTAGGTGAAGCAATAAAGAGAATATATAATGAAGATTCTGTTAGTTCTCTTTCTATTTAATAAGTTGAAATTTATAAAGGAGATACAATGATTTTTGCAGAAGCTGTTAAAAAAATGGTAGAAAATGGTTATAAGACACGTTGTAAAGATTGGGACAAAAATGATTATCTTGAATATGTAGATGGTAAATTTAAATATTATAATTCAAAATATAATATAAAAAAAGACACAGACTTATACATTGATATTAATTATGACAATTGGGAAATATTTAAATCTAAAGCTAGATGTATTGATTGTATGCATATAAATGAAATAGGTATTTCAATAAGAAATGTAACTAAAAATAAAAGAACTATAACAAGTCATTGTGAAAAAAAGCGTGCTGAATATTTTGAAACGTTTAAAAAGAGATATTGTGATAAATTTGAAGAAAGTAAATACAAAATAGATTTATTTTAAAATTTTATTAAAAAGGAGAATCATATGAAATTATTAACGCAGATTAAACTTACTGTAAAATCTAAAATTAGAAATATAACTAATCATTTTACAAATCCTGGAGAAATGGCGAATGAAGCGGTGGAAAAATTAAAACAAGATAAACAAGGAATTATTAATTCTTTAACTGAAATTTTGACTGAATTAAAAGTAATGGAATCTAAACTCAATGAAGAACATTCAGAAAAACTTGAATGGCATGAAAAAGCTAAACTTGCAATTAAAAAAGATAAACCGGAATTAGCTGCTGCTGCTTTAACACAAGAAGGTTTAAAAGATAAATTGTTACAATCATATATTGAAAAAGCTAAATATTTAAAACAAATTGCTATGGATATGAAAGATCAATTAAGGCGTGTGGAATTAACTGAAACTGAAATTAAAGTTGATGCTGCAATTATTGGTGTAAATCACAGAGTATACAATTTAGTTAATAATATTAGTTCATTAAATAATAGTGAGAGTTCTAAAAATATAATAGAAGAATTAAAAGAAAAATCACAAAGAGAAAGATCAAGATCAGAAATATTAATGAAACCAGAATTATATGATGATAATGCTAGAGTTGCTAAACAATTTGAAGAGTTAGATTATTTAAATATAAATGAAAAAGTTGAACAGTTAAAACTAGAAGTAATGAATGATTCTAATTCTGAAAATATGATAGAACATGATACATCAAGATTAGATTATCAATCATATTTTGCATAAATATAAAATTAAAAAATGAAAATAATTTTATTTATATTTTTATTAGCAATACTAGTCATGTTAATTTCATTTATAGATATAGTTATAACTATATTATTTTCAAAATTATTTTGGATTTTAATAGTTTTAATAATATTGTTTTATCTTATTTATAAAAGAAAAAAGAGGTAAATCAAATGTTTATATTAAATTTTAAAAAAAGACTCCATTATATAGATACAACATTTTCTGATTATTATATAAGTGAGCTTGCTTCAAAATTTGATGAAAGAAAACTAAATTTATTTATTCAAAATATAAGAGATTGTATGTGGATCGAAAGTATTCAATATGAATCAACATCATCATATAATTATTTATTTGATATATTTTTAGAGAAAATAAAAAATATTAGAAATGTTTATCTAGATAAAGTATTGACCATGTTTCAAAAGATACATTTAAATTTTATACAATATGAACTAAAAGAATCTGAAAAATATAAAGATTGTTATGGATATAAAACACATCTTAAAAATTATATTGATAAAATAAGATATATAAATTTGGATTTTGAAACATCACATAAATATTATTTATATAAACATTATTTTGATAAAACTTTTAATGAATTAAAATTAGAAACTTTGCCAGATGTTAGTTTAGAATTTTTATCTGTATTAAGGAATACATTACTTAGACAAAATTGGCATTCAGAAAAAGATTTCAATTTATTATCAAAACAATTAGAAAAAATTAATATTGTTACAAATAAAAGAGAGGTATTAAAAAAATATAATTTATCAAATGATATATCATTTTCCAATATATCTAATTTAAATAATAATCAATTTTATGAAATATTAACATGTTTATATAACGATAACACTGATAAAATTGCAAAAATATTTAATTATTATAATAAATCATCAGATATAGAAAAATCATTAATTGATTCTGAAATTAAATGTTTAATTAATGACGATGATCATAATAATAATTATCTTAAGATTTTAAAAGAGTGTTGTGATAAACATGTAACAAAAGATTCTAATCATCTAAATAATATTAAATTAAAAACAATAACTTAAAAGAGGATATAAAAATGAAAATTGATGTAGAAATTTCTAATGAAGTTTCAAACGAAATGAAAATTAATATAAAACTTTCCAACGAATTTTTAAATCAAATTAGAGAACAACTTGAATCAATATCTGAAAAATTAAATAGAAAATATGATGAAAATTGTGTAAAAAAAATAACTGATGAAATAGTTGAAGATATTTTGGATAGATATCTTGGATTAGAATATATTTCGGATGATGATTTAGAATCATATATTCTTGATTATTTTCCTGAAAATGTGGATAAATGAAATGGATTTTATTAGAAAAGAAATTGATGAACTCATCTTAAAAGAACTTTTAGAAAAAACCACAAAAGAAAAATTACATCAAATAGAAGAAATAGTTAAAGTAAAATTTGAAGAATTAAATATTGAATATAACATGACAGAGATTGAGAAAATAAGTCGTAATATTATGTGTTCTGAAAGATATTTAGACTTGTGTCATAAATATGATAAAAAATAATTTAACAAAAAAGGAGATATAAAAAA
>JAEHJW020000110.1_pt1 | contig 76846 bp, 114 predicted proteins | sample 9271431 | NCBI WGS metagenome assembly JAEHJW02 | reverse complement strand
AATTACAGTAGTCCAGTACAGGTAGGCACATTAACTAATTGGAATCTAGTAGCATGTGGACAATATCATACCATAGCTACTAAAACAGATGGTACTTTATGGACATGGGGAGATAATAATTATGGACAATTAGGACAAGGTAATATCACCAATTACAGTAGTCCAGTTCAAGTAGGCACCTTAACTAATTGGAATCAAGTGGCAGGTGGTGTATTTCATACGATAGCTACACAAAAATACTAATTATGGCTAGAATACCAGTAACCTTAATTCATGCAGATGATTTTTATAATGTCAATGAAATTGATGCTTTACATTCAACCATATCTTCATTACCATTTATTCGTAAAGAATATGGGGAAGAAATAGAAAATTTTAATCTAATTCAACCCGGATTACAAGATATATTTTCATTCATCATAGGTGAACAAGTAACAATTGATGAAAAACATTCTGGTGTATTTAGAAGACCAATGCGTTGCCAAATACATTTTGAATCTTTTAATAATCCTAATGAATGGTGTTTTATGATAGCATTGGAAAGAACTACATTCAATGTATATAAACATCTATCAGGTGCAAAAAATGCATTATATGGAACAAATTTTAATTATAAAAACCTTTTTGAATGGGATTACACCACTAACATTTTATTAGAAAAGAATCAAGGGCTTTTTTATAGACCATGGTTATTCCATTCAATAGAAGATGGATTGATTCATTATTTCAAATTAAACTCTGGAAATGCATATGAAGAAAAAATTTGACGATTGGAAAGAACTTCATCATGAAGGCAAACACATAGGTTATCATTTTATTAATGATGATGGTTCATTTGAGTTTAGATCATTAAATGATGATGAAATAAAACAATGGTTGAATAAACAAAAACCTAAAAGAAAAATAATTAATAAATAACAATTATGACTACAGCACACGAAGAAAAAGAAACACTGACAGTAGAAGTAAATATACCAGAACATGCTGATAGAGTTACTACGTCTTTATTCTCTAAGACACGCAAACAGCTTATTGAAAGAGATAAAGTATGTTGGATTTCAGGCAAAGGGAATGACAAACAATCTCCTTTGGAAGCACATCATTATCCTATCGAACGTAGTTTAGCAGAAATGGTGGATTGGGATTATGTCAGACGTGACGCAGAAGCAGGTGAATTAGGCATATCACAAGCACAAAGAGATGCCGCAAAATTATTTGATTGGACGAGTTTCTTTGTTAATTCTACTATAGTTAATGTTGCTGAATATACTGATGAAAATGGGATTAAATATTCTGCATCATCATATAGAAAAGTAGTTGATCCTTATCTTTTTGTGGATAATATGTTAGTTAATGGTTTACTCTTAGCTAAGAATTTTCATATTGGAAAAGATGAAGGTATACATATGATGCCTCATCCATTATGGATTGCACAGAGATATGGAATAGAAGGTTATAAATATTCAGACGTTGAAATTATACATCATCAGGAGTAAATTATGACACAACCAACAGTTTCAAGTAGTATAACCGTAGCAGCAGTAGCAGAATCTATTATGACCATCGTTAATGGTATTGTTGGAATGTATGGAAAAACAATCAACGGAGATGTAAAAGATGCCATAGTATTTCTTTTAATTGTAACCATTCATTTAATCGTACATGTAGAAGCATGGGGATTTAAGAAAACAGCAGAGGATTTAGATGCAGAATTTCATACAACCAACGAATCCGCAACAGGAACAGTCTATACAAATTCCGCTCAACCTTCCGCTCAGTAATGATGTAGAGTTGAATGTTGAGGTAGATGCTGGTTTAGAAAATGATACACCTTTTATCCAACCGGAAGCTTCAATCGGATTAACCATTAAATTTTAGGAGATAACATGAAAAAATTATTCGCAGTTCTTTTAGTTACTTTAACACTCGCAGGATGTGGAACATTAAATACTTTTAATGGTGCTGCTATTAATACTAGTGAACAGGATTATGCGGGCTTTAGAAAGAATCTTCAGGCAACTGATGATATGGCTTTTATTGGTTGGAATGATGCCGCATGTAATATTAAAGTTGGTGCATTAGCAAGAAATGCAACAGGTAATCCATTAGCAGTTCAAGCGGTATTAGAAGCCTGTCATGTACCTGGAGTTGCCGTTATTCAAGCAGGTAGTATTTCTATGACTATTCCAACGCCTGCTAAAGCAGTAGGACAATGAAAAATTTTCTTCAACGCTCATTAGATTTAGCTAAATTAGCAGAATCGGTATTAATGAATCCTATTAAATTTTATCGTTGGATGAATACTAAAAAATGAAACCAATTAAGATAGCACTATCTGGAAGTGGATTTAAATTTCCTGCACATATAGGAAGCATTAAAGCTATCTTAGATGAAGGATATCAACCGTCTGCATATGCTGGTACTTCAGGTGGTTCTATTATTGCAGCATTATTAGCATCTGGTATGAATATAGATGAACTTCATATCTTAGCTATGACTCAAGATTGGTCAAATATGCTAACTTATAATCCTATTCTACTTCAATTCGAAATGGGATTATGTAATGGTGACACTTTAGAAGACTGGATAGATCAACATACGCAAGGAAAAACCTTTGCTGATTTAGATATTGAACTTTCCATAATTGCATCAGATATTGCAGGTAACGGGGAATACGTTTTTAGCAAAGCTACTACACCTAATATAAAAATATCTAAAGCATGTAGATGTTCAGCCTCTATACCTTTTGTTTATACACCTGTTCAAATAGAAGAATCATGGTTAATGGATGGTGGTATAAACGATAATATTCCATTAGATCATCTTATCAATGACGATACTCCAACCATAGGTATCCATTTGGTTTCTAATTTAACTAGACTTACTCCTGGTTTACATACTGCATTTACTATTGTACCTAGAATAGTAGAACAAATGATGAATGCTACTGAAAATGCTTTGGTTAAGGTTGCCGAATTAAAAGGTAATAAAGTTGTTAGTGTAGATACAAGTTTTGTATCAGGATTAGATAGAAATATGAGTCAAGATATTCGTCAACAATTATATGATGTAGGATACAATTCCACTAAACAGATTTTTAAATAAATAAATGATGAATACAAAAACTTTAAACTTAATTAGAACTAAAGAGGTTGCAAATAATTACCTATTTAAATCTGATTTAATGACAACTAGATTTATTTTAGGTTTAGGTGCCTTTTTCGAATTTCTATTAACTAATTCATTATTGATTTCTATAGTTTCTCTAGTTTATTTTATGTCAACATTGTATTCATTTTATGTCAGAAAAGATAACTATTTAACGTTTTTGATGCATGGAATTTTAGGCGTATTCTTTTGGTCATCAATGATCTTTTGGCAATTTTATCATGGAACATGTGATGCAGCATCTTTAGTATTAGCTATAGCAGCATGGTGGGTGTTGGTTCGTTATCCAATTATTAACAAAAATAGAAAATAGTACGATGGATATAAACTTAGATACAGATATTGCAAAATTGATTTTCAGTAGTGTATTTGCACTTATAACGTTTGGACTTTGGTTAAGAAGAAAATTATCTAGAGATTCATTAGAAATTGTTAAAGATCGTGCAGAAGAAAATGTTATCAAACATCTAGAAGATGAACGAGATAAATTATTAACAGAAAATGATCATATAAAAAAACGTATAGAAAAGGTTGAAGCAGAACGTAATGAAGCTCAACAAATGGTTAGTAGATTAAGCGTTGAAGTTAAACACCTCTCTGAAAAAGTTCAAGAATTAAAAGAAATAACTGAACAATTAATGATTAAATTAGAAACAGCAACCAAAGAATTACATGAACATGCTATATATTTTGCCGCACATAACATGTCCGAAAAGAGACATAATGCGGCAGGCATCAAAACTATTATTAAGGAAGAATAATGTCTAGTACAAAAGTAAAATCTGTTTCATATACCTTACCTGCAACACTTAGCTATGCTGCAGGTGTTCTAACAGTAACTACAGCATCAGTACATAATTTAGTTACTGGTAATACAGTCAATATTACAGCACAAGATTCTCCACAACAATTAATCGGTGTTGCAGTTACAGTCACCTCTACTACTACTTTTACCGTTCCTGTTTCAACTCAATGGTCGGATGTTGGTATTCCTATTTCAACATTACAAGGCAACGTTAAGGTTAGTATTTTTAATACCGGAAATCTTGCAAGATATCCTTTTACTGCACCAAGGTCATCAGGTCTTGCTGCAGTTATGCAATCTTTTGTTATTGGAACTGGCGGCGCATCATATACAGTAGATGGTTCATTAGATGGATCACATTGGACAAATATTGCAACTGTCACTCATGGAACAGTATCAGGTGATACCCAATCAGCTACCATCTCTCCTGCTTGGGTTTATTTATCCATTAATATTACTGCTATCGGTGCCGCAACTTCATTGCAAGTAAATTATTCTTCATAGATTATGTCCACTAATTATAACGATGGAAGTGGAGCAGAACCAGTTGTAATTAATACAGGTATAACTGATGAATTTGGATTTAAATCTCAAAATTCTCCTATGGGGGAATTACTCATTGCCCCTTTATATCGTTTAATTGGATCAGTATTTACAGGTACTACACTCGATACAAATTTTTGGACACCAAATCTTGGTTCAGGTGGTACAGTTTCAATCACAGTAAAGATTAGATAAAACATGGCTATTAACCTCATTCAAAGTCAACAAGATTTGGCAGATTTTGCATTAAGACAATTAGGTGCACCAGTAATTAACATTGAAGTTGATGCTTCTCAAATCGGAGATGCCATAGACAATGCAGTTCAATACTATCATGAATATCATTTTGATGGTATTGAACGAGACTTTATGATATATCAAATACAAGGCACTCAAGTTACAGTTGCAAATGGTTCCTTATTTACCGCTGGTCAAACCATTGCAAGTTTAGATGGTAAAACATATGCTCTTATTGCTTCTATATCAGGTAACACCTTAATCATCAATCAACAAAAAGGTTACACTAAGTTTTCAGTTGGACAAACTATTTGTCAACAAGGTAATACAGGGATACAAACAACTATTTCTGCTATTACTATCGGTGATGTAGATAATGGTTGGATACCAGCACCATTTCCGATTGTAGGTGTTAATAAAATATTGAATATCAATTCATTCTTAGGTTCATCTGATTATATGTTTAATGTGCAATATCAGATCATGATGGCTGAGATTCAGAATTTAACAAGTCAAGGTATGGCATATTTTTATGGTGTACAAAATTACTTAGGTAATCTTGAATTTGTGATGAAAAAGGAAAAAGATTTTAGATTTAATCGTCGTATGAACCGTTTGTATTTAGATATAGATTGGACGGTAGATGTCAAGGTAAGTGATCTAGTGGCAGCTGAAGTATATAAAGCAGTTGATCCAGAAACTTATACTGAAATTTATTCTGATATATGGTTGAGAAGATATGCTACTGCATTAATAAAGAAACAATGGGGTACAAATCTTAAGAAATATACAGGAGTGGCACTTCCAGGTGGAGTATTACAAAATGGTCAAACCATCTTTAATGAAGCATTACAAGAAATACAAATATTAGAAGATGAGGCTAAATATTCTTCATCACCATTAGGATTTTTTATAGGATAATAATCATGGTTATTAAATTTAAGACGTTCGTACTGAAAGAATTTAATGGCGTCTTTAATTAATAGATATTTTCAACAAAATCAATGGACTAATGAGCAGAGTCTTGTTAATTCATTGAATATTGAATCTGTCCAAATACTAGGAAGACAATATTACTATTTACCACGAGATTCTCAAATAAGAGATGATATTCTTGGCGAAGATACATTGAGTTCATTTGGTCTTGCTATACCTGTTGAAATGTATTTACAGGATGCAGATGGGTTTACTGGTCAAAAAGAAATGTTTACTCGTTTTGGTCTTCAAATTAATAACTCATATAAGTTGGTAATAAGTGTTGATAGATGGAATACTGAAGTGTCTAACGTATTTTCAAGTACTAATCCATTACCTCCTTATACAAAAACAAATTATCAAAGACCGTGGGAGGGTGATCTTATTTATGATCCATTAACAAGATTTTTAATGGTTATTAAATTTGTAGATCATGATGCTAATTTCTATCAATTAGGTAAAAATTATACTTATACACTTTCATGTGAAGCATTCAATTACCAAAACGAGAAAATCAACACAGGTGTTGCTGATATTGATGCATTTAATGCTCTTTCATCTGATCTATTAGATTTTCAAATTCTTGATGAATTAGGAGATGCGTTGATATTAGAAGATCAGGTAGGATATCTATTACAAGACGATTCTCCTACTTCGATTAGAACTACGGAAATAGATTACCAAACGCCCGCATTAGGAATAAATATGCAATCATCTAATCCATTTAACTTTTAGAAAAAATGACAACACTAAAACAATTAAAATTAGTATTAAATGAAGTGCTTTCTCCTGAAGAAGCTAAATCTGTTCAATCTTGGCCACGAAATGCTGAAGCACATGCAGCCACCGACCATTTCTTCGGGAAAGACAATGAAGATCGTTATACACCCTTGGAAGGCACTACAGATAAATCAGAAATTCATAAACAGATTGAAAATCATTTAGGAAAACAAATACATATCAATGATTATAAAGAAGGAAAAACTACGGATGAATATAATCGCCCAGTAAAGATTGGGAAATTATTGGCTAAAACTAAAGCACCGGATGAACTTAAACGCAATTTGAAAATGATAATACTAGAGCCGCTAAGAACACTGGTGGATTAACGATAAGAACAACAAGATCAAAAGAAGGGGTAGCGGGTCAAACATCCGGTAATCAATCTTGGGAAGAACAAAGTTGCAAAAATTTTAAAACTGGTTGTAATAAACAATATTTAAAACCAGAAGTTGAACATGGTACTGTAGTAAGTTATTTACATGATCATAACGGTAAAGAAATAGCTCGTGCTACCCATCAACCTCATATCAATGATGAAGGACATGTAGCATATAAAGTTAATAGTTATTATGGAATAGATCATGCAGGATTTAAAAAACATCTTGATAAAGTGGATAAAGAATTGAGCGGTGAGCATAAAGATGGAAGTGTGGTATATAAAATACATCCTAAAGTATATAATAATTCACACACCAAATCAATCCTGCATCCAAATGCCACTAAAGAGAATATAGATAAGGCATTAAATGATGAAGAGGCTTATGTTCGTAGAGAGGCAATTAAACATCCAAATGCCACTAAAGAGAATATAGATAAGGCATTAAATGATGAAGATGTGGATGTTCGTAATATTGCAATTAAACATCCAAATGCCACTAAAGAGAATATAGATAAGGCATTAAATGATAAAGATGAATATGTTCGTAGAGAGGCAATTAAACATCCAAATGCCACTAAAGAGAATATAGATAAGGCATTAAATGATGAAGAGGCTTATGTTCGTAGAGAGGCAATTAAACATCCAAATGCTACTAAAGAACATATAGATAAAGCATTAAATGATGAAGATGCTGATGTTCGAAAAATTGCTAAAGATAGATCGAATAATGTTACAGAATCTAAAACGACATTGAAAAGTCTTCGGTGCTTATTAAGATGAACGATCTTTCTATACCTTATGTTTATGCAATTTCAAATGGGAAACACATTAAGTTAGGTGTTGCTAAAAATCCATTTAAAAGAATTAAACAATTAAGTACAGGAAGTTCTGAAAAATTAATCTTATTGGGTTATTTTAATGGCGGATTTACTAAAGAAAAAGAATTGCATAAACAATACAAAAAAGTAAGAGAAAATGGAGAATGGTTTTATCCAACAGAAGATTTAATCTCATTTTTGAATGATAATATTCAAGATAAATTTATTACTGTAGATAATGAAAAAGTAATATTCCACTTAAAATTAAAGCTATAACATGTCAAGTTTATTTGCAGGAAATCATTTTTACAATCAACAAACAAAAGCCTTCTTAGTTGCTTTTGGAAGTCTGTTTGATCAGCTTTCTATCAAAAAATATAATGCAGACGGTACTTATGCTCAAGATTATGTTTGTCCTATTGATATGGCACCTAAATCTAAATGGATTTTGATGGTCAATGAAAGACCAGATTTCACCACAGCACAAGTTCAAACTACGATGCCTAGATTGGCATTTGAAATAGTTAGTTATCGTTATGCACCCGAACGTAAAATGGGATTTGGTGGAACTTATTTTGTAAATAATTTTGCTGATGGATCAAAGAGTAAAATGTTCAATCCTATTCCTTGGGATTTGAGTGTTAATCTTTATGCACAAACTAAAGATAATGATGATATGTTGCAAATTGAGGAACAGATATTTCCGTTTTTTCAACCTACTATCAATATGAATTTTGTATTAATTCCACAATTCGGTATTAATAAAGATGTACCATTAACTTTAAATTCATATGAAAAAACCGATACTTATACTAGTGCAGCAGATGAACAACGTTGGATCGAAGGAACGTTTAATTTTACTGCACAAATGACATACTTTGGTCCTGTTGCAAATGCAGGTTCTATTATTAAGGATATTAAAGTCGGATTTGATGATTTTGACACTAAGTTTCCTATTGAGAAGTACGAAGCTACTGTTAATCCATTATCAGCAAATCCCGGTGGAACATATACTGTAACTGAAACATGGACTAGATGATGAATAAACTAAACGAAGTATTTGGTATTCCGATGATAGAAGTAGTACATCCTGATGATCAGACTACAGTAATACCACCAGAAGGCAATAACGAAGAAGATGTAGATTTTGATGTAGCAAGAGCTAATCATTATCAACTTTTATCTCAGACAACAGAAGCAGTTGGAATTGCAATGCGTATTTTAAGAGAAACTGAAGATTTTAAAGCGGTTCAAGCAGTTTCTGGTATGTTAAAAACTGCATCAGAAATTAATAAACAATTATTGAATCTAAATCATGAAAAAGCTGATATAAAACAAAAGAAAAATGGTAAAAATGTAGCAACACCAAATACACAAATACAAGCAAACAACGTAGTATTCACAGGTTCTAGTGCAGAACTTAATAAACTATTAAAAGGAGATCAGTAATGATTTCACTGAAACAATTAAAATCGTTTTTAAGTGAGGAAGAAGCAGCTAAAAAAGGATTACACGTTTTTGATGTAGATGGTGTAGTCTTTCATCCTAATGCACATGTCCATGTAAATGATGAAAATGGTAATAGAGTAGAATCCTTAAATCATCATGAATTCAACACACATAAATTAAAACCAGGACATTCGTATGATTTCTCTGAATTTAGACATGCGGAAACTTTTGATAAAGGATCACCTATTCATAGAATAGTTCATAAGATTCGTAAAATTCAGGGAAACGGTGGACATGTCGTTTTTAATACTGCTCGTGCAGACTTTGATAATAAAGATAAAGTTATTAAAAAATTTGAAAAACACGGTATAGACATGAGTAAATCTCATTTATACCGTGCTGGTAATGAAGATCCTAAACAAAGTACAGCAGAAAAAAAGAATATTGTTCTTAGACGCATTTTAAATAAAGGCCAACATTCTCACGTTCATTTCCATGATGATGACATAGCAAATCTTAAAGCATTCAATCGTATGAGTAAAGAATATCCGAACATTAAGTTTCATGCATGGCATGTTCATCCTGACGGTTCTATAAAAAAATTTAAGGATGAATAGAATGACAACACTTAAACAACTTAAAGAACAAAAAATAGAAACTATCACCATGGACATCCCTTTGTTCATTCGTGCGCTTGAATTTGCTAGGGAAGATGCCATTGATGATGAAGCATTGCATAGATTTACCGAAAAGGCCATCGAGTTAAGTCGTTCTTGTGATAAACCTCTTATGATGGACATTTATAACAAGTTAGTAAAAGGCAATGTTAAATAGTAATGCTTCAAATACCTGAGTCGATCTTAGATTATCTATCTTCATTCTCATTTAGAGGTGAATCTGGGTTAAGACCTGCAGGTTCATCCATCGAATATACAGATGAGATGATAGAAGAGTATAAAAAATGTGCAAACGATCCTATATATTTCATTGAAAAATATGTAAAAGTTGTGCATATTGATAAAGGTGTAGTTCCAATGAAACTATATCCTTATCAAAAGAAAATGATAGAAGCATATCATCAGAATAAAAGATGTATCACCATGCTTTTTAGACAAGCAGGCAAAACCACTACTACTGCCGCATTTATAACATGGTACATTATTTTCAATGATGATAAAATCGTTGCTGTTATGGCTAACAAAGCAGCAACAGCACGAGAAATTGTTGGTAAAATTAGATTAGCATATACAAATTTACCAAAATGGTTACAACAAGGTGTAAAAGTTTGGAACAAAGGATCAATAGAATTAGAAAATGGGTCTAGAGTGATTTCAGGTGCTACATCTGCATCTGCTATTCGTGGTTTTTCTATTTCTCTATTATATCTGGATGAATTAGCACATTTAAATAACAAGTTAGCAGAAGAATTTTTTACTTCAGTATTTCCTACTATCTCATCAGGTAAAGAATCCAAAATTTTAATATCATCTACACCAAACGGATATAATATGTTCCATAAACTTTGGGTAGATGCTGAAAAAACATCTAAAGGTGAAAAGGGCGGTAACGGTTTCTTCCATCAACGATTTGATTGGTGGGAACACCCTGAAAGAGATCAAGCATGGGCGGACGAGCAACGTGCCATTTTAGGAGAATTAAAATACAACCAAGAAGTTTTAATGACTTTCCTTGGATCATCGAAAACATTACTTAACAATGACACACTTGCAAGACTTGCCTTTGATAATCCAATAAAAGAATATGATGGTCAAGAAGCAGGATTAAAAATATATAAGTGGCCTGAAAAAAATAGAAGTTATGTTATTACAGTTGATGTATCACGTGGTAGACATATGGATTATTCAGCATTTACCATTTTTGATATTTCAGATTATCCTCATACTATTGCGGCAACATATCGCAACAATGAAATATCTCCTTTATTATATGCTGCATTAATTAATAATGTAGGTAGAAAATATAACATGGCGTATGCGTTAATTGAAATTAATGATATTGGGGGCCAGGTAGCAGATACATTATGGAATGAATACGAATATGAACAAATGTTTTGGACCAAATCAGGAGAAGTTTTAGGCAAAACGGGTGTTGATCCATATCCTGGTATAAGAACAACTAAAAAGACCAAAAGAATTGGATGTGCCAATTTAAAAGATTTAATTGATAACAATCAATTAATCATTAACGATTTTTATCAAATTCAAGAACTGTCTACTTTTGTTCAAAAAGATAATGGTTCATATGAAGCAGATGACGGTTTTAATGATGATACAGTTGCCACCTTATGGTTACATGCGTGGTTATGTTCTCAGCCCTGGTTTTCAGAATTAACAGATCATAATTTAAGAATAAAATTGCATTCACAACATGAAAAAGAAATGGAAGAAATGTTATTAATGCCTTATATTATAGATGGAACTGAAGAATATGTAACTGAAGTATCACCAGCTGGTTATCAAGTTAATACCAATTGGGATTTTTAGTGAATAGTTAAAAATTAATAAATAATAAAACATTTAAGGAATATAACTATGTTATCTTTAAAACAAAACAAAATATCAATGGTTGAAAGTAAAATGTCTGAACTTCATGCGTCTATTGGAGATCATTTAGATAAACACATTGCAGCATATAAAGCGGGTAAAATGGATGCTGAGAGATTAGGCGATATATCAGTTGCTACTCACGCAAAAATAGCAAAAGAACATAATATGAGTCAACTTGATGCTAAGAAATTTGTTAATGATTATGTTGATAGTAAATTATCAGAAGAAACTGAAATAAAATCGTTCTCTTCATTCATAAGTGAAGCCATTATTTCTGCATCTGGCGCACAAGCAGAACGTCTTAAAAAGAAATATCTTGATCCTTATGTAGGTTCTGAAGAATACACACATGATGTAGCAACTGATCATGTTCAATTAAAAAAGGTGCAAAAGTACGTATTCATAAATTATCCGTTGTCAATGGCAAAAACCATGCACATGTCGAAGATGAACAAGGCAATAAAGAAGAAATGCCTGTATCTAAATTACATAAACCTGGTACAGTTTCAGAAAATAAAGGGCATCTTTACGAAACACAATTTATGGAACATTTGAAAAAACATAAATTGATTGATAAAGATGCAAAATCTGCGGGTTCTAGTTCTGGTACAGATTTTCCATTAAATACACCAAATGGCATTCAGCAAAGACGAGTTAAACATGCCACTCGTCTTAATGGTGAAACAAAACTAGACACATCTGGTGCATTTGGTCAGATAACAGTAAAACATCATCCTGAAAAAGGATGGTATATAGACGACAAAGCAAGAAATAATCGTCCAAGATTTGCAGAACACGTTGAAAAACATATCATTCCTCATTTGAATAAAACGCAAGCAGATCCTTCTAAAGTTAGAAGAACTGCATCTGGAAGAGTCGAAAGCGTACGAGTTCATCATCCTGATTTAGAACCAGCAAAAGCATATCTAAAAGATCATCATGTAGATGTATTGCATGTTGGCAGTCATGGTACATATGGTGTATCTTCAGTGGGTAAAAAACTAGGTTTGCCAGAAGTAAAAGGTACAGGTGTTTGGACAATTCGTGAAAAAAATCAAAAGGGCGAAGATAAAGAACCGACTCGAACAGTGATGTTTCAACCAGGTGGAAAACGCGGAGAAAAGAAAGGTGGACTTGTTCCGAGTAACATTAATTTGAGTGATCCAAAACATGTAAAAGAATTCAAAAAGAGAAATGGTTATTAAACAATGAAAACTTTTAAACAATTCATTCAAGATATTCTATTTCCAATACAATTAAAGGAAGCAGTAGAAGAACAAGGACATCATGTTACGCATTTGAGTCATGTAGAAGATTTGCCACATGAATATGGTCATAATGGCGGTTCAACGGCCATCAGAACATTACATAATGTTCATAATCATATCGAACATGGTGCTAGAAATTCTAATTTAACAACAAAGATAGACGGTGGTGTTTCCATTGTTACTGGAAAACATCCTGTATCTGGTAAACAATTTGTTGCTTATAAAGGCGCATTAAACAAAATAGGTTCTGATGATGAATCTAGATTAAGTTTTAGTCATCATGATATAGATAAAAATTTCGCTGATAAACCATGGTTAAAAGAAAAAATGAAACATGTTTTAGATCATGCACATAAAATTCTGCCACATCATGGAATTTATCAAGGCGATTTTCTTTTCGATCATAACGACAAACATTATGAAGGCAATAATGTATCTTTTACACCTAATACTATAACATATTCTGCAAATAAAAATAGTGCTGAAGGTAAAAAAAATTGATAAAGCACGATTAGGAATGGCATTTCATACTGCATATGATTATCATGGCGGTCATTTACATTCTAGACCGGTTGAAGCAGATGAACTTAAAAATCATGATGATACTTACAACATGAATATTGCTAATGATACTCATAAAGCACATTATAGCGAAGCAGATAAACACACCTTTATGCATCATATTAATGCAGCAGAAAAATATCATCATCAACAAAATTATGATGTACTACATCCGGTGAAAGATCACATCTCAACATATATAAATAAAACTGTTAGAAATGATGAAACACCATCCACTTCTGGATTAGCATCTCATATCAGAGAACGAGGTTTAAATGCTGCATCAAAAATGAAAACAGAAAAATCAAAACAGGCAAAAATTGATGCACATGAAGCATTAGCATCACACGTAGAAGTAAACAATCATCATTTCGACAACTATTTTAAATTACATCATCATTTACAAAAAGCAAAAAACGTTTTGGTAAACACGTTAGATAATGCAGATCATGCGATAAATCATCATATTCGTGGTGAAAAATCTGCACCAGAAGGTTATGTATTTAGAAATAATGGGGAACAACCTATAAAATTAGTTAATCGTAGTCATTTTTCTAAAAGTAATTTTAAAACACAAAGATGAGTAAATCAGTAAAACAAATATTAATTGAAGCGACTGCAAGCAAAAAACGATTAAACATGTTTTTAGGTCGTTTTCAACCACCTACAGAAGAAGGACATGGAATGGTTATCAGACATGTACTTCATGAACCGGGTACACCTAGAATCATAACTACACATTCTCAAGATCCCAAAAACCCTTTAACATCAGATGAAAAGTTGGACATTTTAAAAAATGCATTTCCTAATCATAAAAGATTTTTTCATGCCACCGATAAAGAATCTCCTACCATTTTTCATCATTTAGCTAAAGCACACAAAGAAGGTTTTGATGAAATGCATGTTTATGCTGGTGCCGATCGTGCTGATGAGTATCGAGATAAATTAAACAAATATAATGGCAAATTTGATGCAAAAGGAAATGGTTATCATTTCAAAAAAGGTGTTCATGTTCATGTGATATGTGACACGGATCCTGATGCTGAATCTGGTAGAGCAGGTATAAGTGGTTCACAAATGCGTTCTTGGGCACAAACAGGTGATTTTGAAAATTTTCATAAACATTTACTTGGTGGTCATAATATGTCCAAAACCAAAGTAAAAGAAATTTTTAATAAAATCAAGGAAAGAATAGTACCTAAGAAAAATATAAGTGCTAAAAATGAAGATTTAGAAATCGGTGTTATTGTCACCGATGGTAATTTTATCGGTGAAATAATTGATTTTGGTCCTAATTATGCAGTAGTTGTTAATGAAGGCGAAGAACATAAAATTTGGTTAAAAAACCTCTATCTTACTGAAGGATCAATAAAAAGAACTCAAATATTTAGAGAATCTTTTATATTTAAAGGATATAAAACTAAACATTTTTCTCGTGAACTTGCAGAGGATTTTCGTGATATTGCTAAAACTACAGACGATGAATATGCGTTGTTAAGTTGTATAAAGGCGTATGATTATATCTTGGGTGTTAAACAAGAAGATATAGTAGAGAATTTTCATCAAGTTAAAACTCAATTAAATAGAGCACAAAAATATTCAAACAAGTTTTCAATAAATATCATAGAAGATAAATTGAAAAACATAGAAAAGAAATGTTTAAGTCATGCAATATTAGAAGATCTTAAATTTATGACTTCTGATAGAGTAATGATCGCAAAAATGATTGCCTCTTTAACCGGTGATATTCCTAATGGAGGAACACCAGAAAATATAATAAATTCTGCCATATCCAAAATTAAAAATGAGCAATTGAATGTTCAATCTTGGGAATTAATTGGTAGATTATTTAATGTTGCTACTGCGGCCAACATTAAATGGGATAAAAAATTGTTTTCTCCTGCTCTTTTAGGATTGATGAAATTAAAATGATTTCTTTTAAAAATTGGTTATTTGAAGTGGGTTATACTAAAGTAATAAACACTACAAACGATCCTAAACCACAGGCAAAAAGAACATCTGTTCCTAAAAATAGAGTTTTATCTGGTAGTAATCCATCTGTTGAACCAATAACAGGTTCTATACGAAATGTGAATACCGCGGTTGAACTAGCGGCAAAAAATCGAAAAGAAATGCAAAATCAATAAGGAATTATAACATGTCAAAAATATACGAAAATGCTATAACTAAAATTCTAAATAAAAATGGTGCTGAAAAGTTAGCAGCATCAGTTGCAAAACAAACCCCTTCTGGGACTATACCTTTTAAACGTACCATAAAAACACCTAATGGCATAGAAGTTCATCACGGATATACAGATTCAAATGGCAATGATGTTTATACACATACTAATGAAGATATTAATCCATCTGAAGCACGTAGAGTAGAAGGTTGGCGTTCTAAAAAAGAAAGACAAGATGCTAACAGAAATGCATTATCAGGACATGATGTTGCTGATATTGAAAACGATTCATATGAACCAGAACATCAAGTAAATCATTCTGATATAACTAAAAATCTTCAAGATAATCCTTGGTTTAATCCATATGGCAAAATTCATACACCAAAAACAACTAAATCTAAAGTTGTTACTATGAGCACTAAAGGATTGACCATGACACAACATTTAAATGCTGTAGCAAAACAACATGGTTTGAAAAAAGGTTCAGAATTAACACCTGCTCAACGTAGAGATGCAATAGCTTCTTATCAGCAACATGAAGCATTTGAAGTTTGGATAAAGAAAGAAAATAATTTGTATGAATATGCTGTAGTGTTTGAAGATGAAATTCTTGATGAAGGTCGTGCTATAACAGAAAATAATGTTTATAACTTGGCTAGCAATTTCGTAATTAAAACCGTTAAACAGATTGAAGAATCAACAGATTCTTTAGAAATCATTAAGAATGTTGCTAAAAAAATCTTTAATAAATAAGTAAATACAAACAAGGAGTAATAATGTCTCAACTTAATTATACAAATTCACCTCGTTGGAATAATGATGGATTTGCTGCTAATAACACAAGTTCATCAACAAATCAAGCAGGTAAACAATATTTTGCACACGCTATGGGTTGGGTTGCACCTTTAGGTGGTACAGGTGCATTAGTTTCTTCATTAGTCGGCTCAGCAGGCACAGTTACCGTTACTACAGCAGCTGCACATAATTATCAAACTGGTTATACAGCAGTTATTGCCGGCGCAACAAATACCGCATTTAATGGTGTTTATACTGTTACAGTAACAGGTGCTACAACCTTCACATATACAAACGCCACTGTAGCAACAGAAAACCCTTCTACTGCTCGTACAGGATTGATTGAAGTTGTTGCACCTATAGGCGGTCTCGATGTTATATATGCAGACCTTATCGTTGTTCCTACCTTTACAGCGGCAGTAACACCTACCACAGGAACCACTTTAGGTGCAGGTACGAAAATTACTGTTACATTAACATCTACTGAACCACTAAGTATCAATGAAGATAAGGGCACACCGTATGTTGGAATTACCATCGGTGGTGTTGCCAAAAATGCAGTATTAAACACTGCCGATTCAACATCAACCACTCTCGCATTTGAATATACTACTGTAACAGGTGATTCCGGAGCAATTGTTGTGACAAATGCTATAGTGTTGAATGGTGGTCAAATCCTTGATGTTGCAGGAACAGGTACAACAACTGCGAATACTGCGTTTATACCATCAACATTTACCGCACCAACTACAACAGCAACTATTTAATAAAAGGAACATATCGTGGCTGATAAGAAAATATCACAATTAACCGCAGCAACTACAGTAAATGCATCTGATTTTTTTCCAATAGTTCAAGCAGGTACTACTTTACAATGTTCATTTAGTACATTTTTATCTCATGTACCTGGACCAATTATAAATGTGGTTGCACCAGAAGCACCTGCGTCAGGAGCATTATCAACATCCATTGATTCATCATTTGTAACTAGCGCTTCAGGTGCTACAAACTATACTTTAGCGGCTGGAACTAATGGATTCCAAAAATACATTGCAGCACCTTCTATGGGGGCATCAGCATCAGCAGTGGTAACGGTTACAGGTGCAGTAGGATTTTCAACCATTACTTTTAGTGCTGCAGGACAAGCCGTTCATCTTAAATTTATGAATACTGGATGGTATGTTCTTGGATCACATGGTGCAACCGTAGTCTAATTATAAGTAGGAGAATTTAAAATTTCTGAGATTAAAATAACACAAATGACGGAATGTTCTTCCGTCACTCCTACAGATTATTTTATGATAGTCCAAAATGGAGTTAATAAAAAAGTACCAGTCTCAACCTTTCTAAATTCTCTTGATTCTGGTAATACCATACGAATAAATCCATCAAGAAATGTGATTGATTTTCAAGTGAGTTCACCTACATTTCCATATTTGTTGTATTTAAGTAGTTCAAATAATGCAATCGGAATTAACACAAATACACCTGCTGCACTTTTTCATGTGAATGGGAATATACAAGTAGGATCTTCGTCTTCAGACGGAATTTTAATTCATGGTCAAGAAAGTTTAAATTATTCTACATCAACCGATTTGGTACAAGGTGCAACATGGTGGAAACCATTAGATACCGCTAGAGATATGACCATGTTGACCATGGATACTGGTATTACAGTTGCACAGTTTGACTTGGGTAATGGCATACCAGGACAATATAAAACCATTTCTGCTGTGGTTATAGATACAGGTGCTAAATCTACAGTTAGAGTTTTAGGTGGCCTCGGTTTTAATAGAATTGATTTTACTACGATAGGTGTTTCATTAACATTAAAATGTATAACAGTGAATAGTTTACCTACATGGGTAGTCGTTGGTAATAATGGAGCACTTCTTTATACTGTTTAATGGATTATTTTTGTGATTGATAGTAATAATTTTATCCAAATAGCGATTAATTCATATGATAATCCTCAATGCAAAACTATAGAACAGTTTAGAGAAGATGTTTTTAAATTTTCTATGGTTAAGAAATTTTTAAAAACTGAACAATATCATAAAGAACATATTCGATTAACGCTTAATACCATAACAAGTCTTTATAATGTGTTTGAATATAAAAAATGTACTTTGATGTTGTTTTTTAAAGTAAGACCTGAGCATTGGTATAAATTAAAAACATATTTGGTATTTCTTGGAAATATGCCAGATAAAATAGAAGAATTAAACATAATAAGTTCGGATATATCTTTATGTCAAAAAACAGCAACAGAATTAAGAATGATTTAATTGAAGATGTCCCTGCTTCGACAACTGCAAATGTTGCAGATATTGATGCTCCTATAGGAATGAAAAATCCAAAAAAGCAGTTAATGAGTCCTACTAATGATTATATTAAACAAAACGAAAAAGATGCACCCAAACCCATGAAATTTAAATCATGGATAAAAATGAACCCATCAATTAATAAATAATAATAAGGTAAAGATTAAACCTTTTAGGAGAAATTATAAATGTCTTATTTAAGTCCAAGCGTCAACATTAAAGAATATGATTATTCTGGTATCGTTCCAACAGTTCAAACAACATCAGCAGCAATTGCAGGTAAATTTAATGCAGGTCCATTAAATACACCTGTTTTAATTTCATCTGAAGATTCCTTATATCAAACCTTCGGCGCACCAGATAATAACAATTATATGGAATGGTTTTGTGCTGCAGAGTTTTTGAAATATTCATCTTCTCTTTATGTTACTCGTGCAACTCCAGCCGGTATTTTAAATGCTACATGGTCAGGTACTGGTTACTTAATTGATAGCGCAGACACATTTTATAACTTAACAGCACCTAATAAAACATCCATCGGTTATTTTGCAGCAAAAAATCCAGGTTTAGCAGGTAATAATATCGGTATTATTATAGTTGATGCTGGTGGTTGGACAAACTTTAAAACATGGGCTGCAACTCTTTCAACTGTTATGCCTAATAAAGTAACATTTGATCAATATGTATCTCAACCAGGAACAACTTCTTATGTATCGAAGTTTGCAGTAAATCCAACAGAAGCTAAAAATGATGAAGTCGCAATAATTGTATATGATGCAACAGGTGTTATCACAGGAAAACGTTATACAGTTCTAGAAAAATATAGCGGTCTTTCAAAAGCAACTGATGCCGTAGATTATACAGGTGCACCAATTTATGCACCAGCAAAAATAAATACAGCTTCTGCATATATTTGGATGGTTTCTTTCCCAACAGCACAAATAACAAGAACTGCAACAATTACAGGTGCAACTGTAACTTCTAACGTAGCAACAATTACTACTGGAGCAGCACATGCATTTAACGTTGGTGACACAGTTACTATTTCTGCTGTAACATCAAGCGGCCCAGGTTCCTATGATGGTACTTTCACCATAGTGTCAGTTCCTACTGCAACATCTTTTACCGTAGCAAATACTACAACACCGGGTACTTATACTTCAGGTGGTTCCGTTACAGATACAATTCCTGCTAGTGATGTTGATGCTAATACTGGATTCACAGCAGCACAAGTTTCAGCAATCGGTGTAGATTTTACTCCTTTTGCTTACACTTCAATAAACAGTACATATACTCTTGAAATGCAGCTTGCTGGTGGTGTAGCAGGAACTCTTGCAACTGATGCACAAATTCAAACGGCATATTCTGTCTATGCATCCAAAGATAATATTGATATAGGTCATGTTATCACTGCAGGATTTGATACCTCTATAATTCAATACTGCGTTCAACAGTTAGCATCTGGTCGTGGCGATTGTATGGCTTATATGTCAGTTTACAATACAACCCCAGGAACACCAATCAGAGACACAGATATAACACCTGAACAAGAAGCTATTACATGTAAAAATTCTTGGAATTTAGCTGACCAAGATGCACAATATTCTATGACAGATACCGGCTATAAATATATCTACGATAAGTACAATAACATTTATCGTTGGATTCCTTTGAATGGCGATACAGCAGGTATAGCTGCACGTTTAGGTGCTATCGCAGAAGAATTTTATTCCCCAGGCGGTTTTAATCGTGGCGGATACAGAAATGTTATTAAATTAGCATTCAATCCTACTCAAGCTCAACGTGATGTTATCTATCCTCTAGGTATCAATCCTGTAGTCCATTTCAATAATGAAGGTGTAATCCTTTATGGTGATCGTACAGGTACAGTTAAACCAAGTGCGTTTGATAGATATAACGTCCGTCGTCTATTCATCATTCTTGAGAAAGCAATTAGTAAAGCAGCTAAGTATCAATTGTTCGAATTCAACGATGCTATAACACAAGCACAATTTAGAAATATGGTTGAACCATTCTTGAGAAACATTCAAGGTAAACGTGGTATAACAGATTTTATGGTGCGTTGTGATCAGTCAAACAACACGGCACAAGTAGTTGATAGTAATCAATTTGTTGGTGAAGTTTATATAAAACCTGCATATTCGATCAACGAAATAACCTTAACATTTGTTGCTACTAGAAGTGACGTTTCATTTACAACTACAATAGCATAAATATGTATAAGAATGGGATAGGTTGATCCCCGAAAAATAGACACCTCATCTATAATCCCATTCTTATCAATTTTGAGGAAATCATAGAGGAATGATTGTGCTAAAAGAATTTGAAGTTTTATTTGATAAAAATGAAAATATTGCGGCAGCAAAAATAAAAGCTACTAATCTAGAGCGTTTATGATTGTGGAAATTTAAAATTCGAATATCACAATTAAAACTAATTATAGTTATAAAAAGGAGCATAAATGAATATCAATGGATTTAAATCAAATTTAGTTGGGGGAGGTGCCCGCCCTAACCAATTTCGTGCTAGATTAATATTCCCTGCATCTGTAGCAGGTGGTGCTGTAGCGGCAAGAGCAAGTGAATTTTTAGTTGAAGCAACACATCTACCAGGATCAACGATAGGTGTTGCTGCGGCAATGTATCGTGGTCGTAGAATTCCAATGTACGGTGATCGTACCTTTCAACCATGGTCATTTACAGTTATTAATGATACTAATTTTACGTTGAAAAACGCATTTGAAGAATGGATGCATTTAGCAAATAACGTCAGAGATAATACCGGTATCACTGATCCTACTCTGTATGAAGTTCAAATGGGAGTAGATCATTTAGATCGTAATGAAAATGTAATTAAGACATATGAATTTTATGGTGCATTTCCTGTTCAAGTTGATCCTATCAACTTAAATTTTGGTGATAATGATCAATTAGAAAGATTCAATGTCACAATTGAATATACTAATTACGATTCACCTGATCTTTCATAATCACATATGAGTATATTTGATAATGGATTAAATTTCTTTGGTCTACAGATAAAGAAAGCTGTAGATCAAGAAAAACAAAACGATTCTGCACAACTATCAGTTGGTTTAAATGATGATGGTTCTGCTATATCCGTAGCGTCAAGTGTTTCATTAGGAATATATCTTGATGTTGATGGGCAAATCAAATCTGAAGTTCAAGCAATTCAAAAATATCGTGATATATCTTTATATGTGGAAGTGGATTCTGCTGTTCAGGATATTATTAATGAAGCGATACCTATGGAAGATTCAGAACCTTCCTGTAAATTAAATACTGATGCACTCGATTTTTCAGACGATTTAACTTCAAAATTTGAAGACGAATTTCAAACTGTATTAAATCTTCTTTATTTTGATAAGATGGGTGCTGATATATTTCGCCGTTGGTATGTAGATGGCAGAGTATATTTTCAAATCATTGTTGATAAAGATAATCCTAAAGAAGGCATTAAGAAATTAATACCTTTAGATTCTGTAAAAATTAAAAAGGTTAAAGAAGTTAAAAAGAAAAGAACACCTTTAGGTGCGGAAGCAATAGAATCTATAGAAGAATATTTTATTTATAATGAAGCCGGATTTGTTGCAAAAAATATGACCGGTGGTCAAGCAGCAGCAGGTGGTGATACAGGAACATTAAATCAAGGGTTAAAAATTAGTCCTGACGCGATTATATATTGTCCATCTGGATATGTAGATGCAAATACAGGAATGACTCTTTCATATTTGCATAAAGCGATTAGACCAATTAATCAATTAAGAATGCTTGAAGATGCAACGGTGATTTATTTCATAGCCCGAGCACCTGAACGTAGAGCATTTTATATTGATGTTGGTAGTCTGCCTAAATTAAAAGCAGATCAATACATGAAAGAAATCATGAATCGCTATCGTAATAAAATAGTATATGAACCTACTACAGGTTCGATTCAAGATAATAAAAAATACTTAAGTATGTTGGAAGATTTTTGGCTTCCTCGCCGTGAGGGTGGCAAAGGAACAGAGATTGATATTCTTCCAGGTGCACAAAATGTGGCAGGATATCTCGATTCATTAGATTGGTTCAAAGAGAAGATGTACGATGCTCTTAATGTGCCAAAAAGTCGTTTTCAAGCAGATAATGGTTTTAGTTTAGGTCGTTCATCTGAAATAACTAGAGATGAGTTAAAGTTTCAAAAGTTCATTGATCGTCTTAGAATGAAATTTGCAGAGTTGATTATTCAAACTCTAAAAGTTCAATTGATGTTAAAACAAATATGTAACTCGGTTGAATGGGAAGAAATTAAAAATCGTATTAAAATCGAATGGCAACGAGATAATTATTTTACAGAGTTCAAAGAACAAGATCTTTGGACAAGTCGTTTGCAATTATTACAAATGGCTGATAACTATGCTCAGAAATACGTTTCTCGTAATTGGATTATGAAAAATATAATGAAAATGTCTGATGAAGATATTAAAATCATGGATGATGAACTAGATGCTGAAAAGAATGATCCTAGAGCGATGGGTCAAATTATGATAGGAATTAACCAAGCAGATCAGCAACAAGAAATGGCACAACAACAAGCAGATCAGCAATTTGCAATGCAGAAAGATCAACAAAAACATCAACAATCTTTAGATAAACAAACAACTGCTGCTAAAGTAACTGCTATAAAAAATGGTACATTTAATAATCAACCAGAAACTGATGAAGATAATTATCAACAGCAACAATAATAAATAATTTTAAGGATAATCAAAATGCCTATTACAAAGAAAACAAGTATTGAAGATGTTATTCATGATTTTGTGAATTCAGATAATCCAAAATTCGCAGGAAAATCAAAAGAGGAAAGAATCAAAATGGCTAAGGGTGCTTATTACGGTATGCAAAAAGAAAATATTGAATCATTTATTGGTGCAATCACGTCAAACGATAAAGACTCTGCAAATGCAATCTTTAATAACATCATTTTAGATAAAGTTGCCGCTAAATTAGAAGATTTTAAAGTTGATATAGCTAACAAAATGTTCGGGTTTGGAGAAGCTAAAAAGATAGATGATGAACAAGATGATGACGATCAAGATGATGAACAAAATGATGATGATGACGATCAAGATGATGAACAAAGTGATGATGACGATCAAGATGTAGATGATAAAGATGATAAGAAAAAAGACAAAGATGTAGCAATCACGGGTAAAACCGGTGGCAAAGATTCTATGGAAGTAGATGAAGCAAAATATTCTGCAAAAGCAGGTGCCGCAGGTGAAGATCTCGGAAAACCTGGAAAGAATTTTGCAAAAATTGCAAACAAAGCTGAAAAAGAATATGGTTCAAAAGAAGCAGGTGATCGTGTAGCAGGTGCAATTCTTGCTAAAATCAGAGCTAAACATGGGATTAAATAATCATGTCATCCCTTAAACTTTTAACTGAAGTAATAGAAGAACTTCCTGAACTTCTTATTGAGGATTCTAGCGCAGGAAAAAAATTCTTCATTGAAGGTCGATATATTCAAGGCGGCGATGATTCAGCACCTAAAGATTGGTTAAATGGAAACGGCCGTTATTATCCTTCTCATGTACTAGAAAAAGCAGTCGGTGCATACATTAAAGAAATGGTAAATGAAGGACGTGCTTATGGTGAATTGAATCATCCTAATAGACCTACAGTTGATTTTGAACGTACTTGTATTGTTATAAAAGAATTAAATAAAGACGGTTATCATTATAATGGTAAAGCACAAATTGTTGAACGTTCACCATTAGGTCAAATCATTTTAGGTATCATGGAAGCAGGTGGTAAGATTGGTGTTTCTACTAGAGCATTAGGTTCCTTATCTGAAAAGAATGGTATTAAATTTGTCAATCCTGATCTTCGTTATACAGCAATTGATGTAGTAGAAAATCCTTCAGGCCGTGGATGTTTTAACAAAATGGTCATGGAAGGTGTTGCTGATAAAGAATATGCAATTCTTGAGGACGGTACTATTCAAGAATTAGTTAGAGAAGTAACAAAAAAGAAAATAGATGAAGCTAAAGCAATAATCGCATTTTCTAATTACATGAAGAATTTTACAAGGAAATAAAAATGACGACTTTAAAACAATTAAAAGAATATATCGAAGAAACTTCTTTGGAAGAAGGAATTTTAGGCAAAAAAGAATATGATCATATCGCTAGAAGTGCACAACATTTACCGAAACATGATCAAGAATTTCTTGCTTATAGATTATCAGGCACAAATCCTCATTATCAACCAGAAAGATTCTTGAAAGCAACAAGTGAAAATCAGTTCTCAAGACCATCCAGAAGTCAACCAAAATTTACTAGAGAACATCTAAAGATGTTATCACACATTTCTAAAGGAATGTCCGATGAAGAAGGTGCTGCTAAATTTAGATCAAATTTAGGCATAAATGAATCATTAGAAGAATCTATATCACCATCATCATCAGCTAATGTTATCAAATTAGCTGGTGCAGAACCCGGAGATAGTTATTTTCAACATAATGATGATGTTAGAAATAAAGTCGTTTCTTATGGTAAAAGAAATGGCATAAAACATAATTCATCATCAAGAGCATCTGGAAAATCATTGGACAGACATGTTTGGGACAGATTACATTCAATAGCACTCAAACACAGAGTTGATGATCAATAATAAAAGAATAAAATTATAGAAACATCAAAATTGATGAATTAAGTGAAAAGATAGTTTAATAAATATATGTATATTTAAGGAGTTAGGCATGACTAAACTTGAAGCAAAAATTAAAGCAATATTAGAAGGTAAAGAATCATTAGCAGATGAAAATGTTGCTTCTAATGAAGCATCAAAACAAGCGGCTGAACAAGCAGCAAAACAAAATAGACAAGTAACTAAAGGTAAACCTGAAGTTTCTGAATCTTCTATACCAGATGAAGAAGACGAATTTAAAGGCGATTTTGAATCAGGCGAATCTGGTAAGGAAAAAACGTCAAAGATTAGAGCAAAGGAAAGTAATCGTGATGCAAATCCATCAACGATCAAACAACCTGTAAAAGCTGATCCAGAAGATGATAATGGTGACAATGAAAGAGGTAAATTATCTCCTTCTGCTGCATTAAAAACATCTGAAAAGGGCGAAAAACTTAAAGCAGAATCAATGGATGCTTTATTTTCTGGTGAAGAATTAACAGAAGAATTCAAAATGAAGGCAGAAGCAATTTTCGAGGCTGTTGTAGAGCAAATTGTCGAAGATCGTGTAGAAGCACTTCAAGAAGAATATCAATTGCAACTTACTGAAGCAGTTGAGGAAGTAAAGGGAGAGCTAGTCGAACAAATTGATGGTTATCTCGATTATGTAGTCGAGCAGTGGATTCAAGACAACGCTATAGCCCTTGAGAGTGGAATGAAAGTCGAAATGGTAGACTCATTCATCAATGGTATTAAAAACGTCTTTACGGAACATTATGTATCAGTTCCTGAAGATAAAGTTGATGTAGTTCAAGAACAAGCAAAGCAAATTGAAGAATTAGAATCACAACTTGCTTCATTACAAGAAGAAGCCGAAAAAGCCGAAATTGAAGCAAAAATTCTTCGTTGTGAAAATATCTTGAAAAGCATCAGTGAAGGTATGACTGCTGTTCAATATGAAAAATTCAAAGAATTAGCTGAGAATTTTAACGTTGAAGATGAAGCAGAATTTGAATTAAAAGCAAAAACTCTTAAAGAGTCTATGTTCAAAGATTCAAAAAATACATCTCAAGAGTTAACCGAAGATATAGATAATTCATCATCTGATCCTATGGTAAAAGCTGTTGCCGAAGCATTGCGCAAAGGTAACAAAATGAAATTTGTTCGTAACTAAAAGAAAGGTAATAAAATGTCATTTTTAACAGAAGAACAACTTGATTCTAAATGGAGTGAAGTTCTTGACGAATCATCTGCTGGTAGTATCAAAGATGCTCATCGTCGTCGTGTAACCGCAGTTGTATTGGAAAATACAGCTAAAGCAATTTCCGAACAACAGGCAGCATTAAATGAAACAATTCCTGCGTCAAGCACAGCAAACGTTTCAAATTATGATCCTGTATTGATCGGTCTTATCCGTCGTGCTGTTCCTAAATTAATCGCTTTCGATCTTATTGGTGTTCAACCAATGACTATGCCTACAGGCTTAGTTTTCGCAGTTCGTAGTCGTTATACAAGTAATACAGGCGCAGAAGCTCTGTTCAATGAAGCTGATTCAGGCTTCTCTGCAGGTGCAGCAGGCACAGCAGTTGGTACTGATCCTGTTAGTCCTACATCAGGTTTAACACCTTGGGATACAACTCCAGGTCAATTTACTCGTCCAGGTGGTGTAGCAACATCAGCAGGTGAAGATTTTGGTGGTGCAACAACTCTTAATGAAATGACCTTCACTATCGAAAAACAAACAGTTACTGCTAAAGAACGTGCTCTTAAAGCTGGTTACACAGTTGAATTAGCACAAGATTTGAAAGCAGTTCATGGTCTCGATGCTGAAAGCGAATTAAGTAATATTCTTTCTAATGAAGTCATCGCCGAAATCAATCGTGAAGTAGTTCGTAACCTTTATACCGTAGCTGTTCCTGGTGCTCAAACCAATACAGCAACTCCTGGTACTTTCGATTTAGACGTTGATGCAAATGGTCGTTGGTCTGTTGAACGTTTCAAAGGTCTTATGTTCCAAATTGAACGTGATGCTAACCGTGTTGCTCAAACAACCCGTCGTGGTCGTGGTAACATCATCCTTTGTTCTGCTGACGTAGCTTCTGCATTAGCAATGGCTGGTAAATTAGATATCGGTGGTTTAGGTTCCTCTGAAGCATTAACAGTAGATGATACTGGTAATACATTCGTTGGTGTTCTAAATGGTAAGTATAAGGTCTATATTGATCCTTATATGGCTAACGGTGATGCTAATCAATTCGCATTAGTCGGTTACAAGGGTACTAGTGCATTCGATGCTGGTATGTTCTACTGTCCATATGTTCCTCTAACAATGTATCGTGCAGTTGATCCTAATACTTTCCAACCTAAGATTGCATTTAAGACTCGTTATGGTATCGCTGGTAATCCATTGAACGGATTGAACTATGCCGACTCTGGTGCAGCAGCATTTGGATTGGCAGCACAATCAAATCAGTATTACCGCTTAAGCAGAGTTATAAATCTTGCTTAGTAACTCATTGATTTATTGAGTTTTTCATAATAAAATAAAACCCCTTAATTGGGGGTTTTATTTTGTCTGCTATTTAAAAACAATAAATATAGGTAACATTAACAAAATTTTAAAGAAAAATTTATGAAAACCATCAAACAATTGAAAAACTTCCATGTTGTAACATCTTATATTGAAGAATCCGATAAAAAGAATAAAAAAGTATACAGATTTAAAGAATTTATTAATGCACCTGATGAATCCAATGAACAACACATTCAAAATCAAATAGAAGGTTTAGGTGATTATAACATAATTCCAGATAAGGGTTATAAACATTTACATGTTGAGTCAATAGAAATCAACAAAGAAAACAATAAACGTGTAGATGTAAGAGGTCCGTCTAACAGTGCTGGTGTGTCTGGTCTTGAAGTTCCAAGACATATGGTTGAAGGAAAAGGCAGTTTAATCGAATTTCACAAAAATGCACAAAATTTATTAAAAAATCCCGATGGTACATTTCCAAGATATACTCCGATGAGTGACAAAGCATTACAAAAGAGTCATAAAGAATTGGCGGAAGAACATTCAAAATTACCAGAAAATGAACAGATTAAAAAAGAAAACGAGGCTAGTGAAAGATTGAAGAAATTAGGTCTTTCTAGTATGCTATCACAAAGTGATAAGACAGATACGATGTTAGGTATGAAAAATCCTAAAACAGGAAAACCTATCGTTAGCGCACCTGCTATTAAAAATGTAGCAGGACATGCAGTATTTCCTGTAGGTGGTGGCAAAGATGCAGACCATGAAATTGAACATCATATCATAAATACATGTAGAGGTCAAACTGATGGTTGTGGTGGTAAAGTTGATTCTTCTGGTAAAATATGTACTAAAAACGGAACATGTTTCGCACCTAATGCAGAATCACAATATAAAGGTGCAGCAAGAAAAAGAGCAAACTTGACATATGCATCACATCATCCAATTCTTCATAAAGATGTTTTTCATGCTTCAGTAGGAGAATTACGCAATGAAGCTAACCGCATGGATAAGAAAGGTGGACATGTAGTAGTTAGACCTGATACTACAGCAGAAAATGATAACGACAAAACATCACATGCGGTTGCGTTATTAAATAAGCAACGTTTAGAAAAGAGCAAAAAGGATAAGAAAGACAGACCTGAGATTCTTGTTAATAGATATTCAAAAACTGGTCAAGAAGGCTCTGCATACTCAAATACTGGACCTAAAGTTAAAAATGGTGGAATGATTGGTGAAAATGTTAGACGTGATGCGAAAAGGATCAATCATACGGTTAAAGCGTCTAGTAACGGTGAAGATTTTGTCAAGGCCAATGGTGAAAAAGAAAGTCCTAGACACCAATATATGGTAAATGACTTAGCAAGAAATAGTGATGATGAAAAAAAGGTCGATTCTCATCTTCATACTGTAAGATATTGGGGCAATCCAGTTTCGCCAGAAAATCTTTCACATCATGAAAAAACAAAGGATGAAGCACATTATGACGCAAATGGCAATGAAACCACCGAAGACAAGGCACATAGTGGGTTTAAAACTGTAAATGGTAGAACATATCGCTATACAAATCATCATGTAATACCAAAGCGTTATCCTAGCGAAGGACACCCTGCCGATGATAGATTATTTGACACACATCACATGGAACAAAAATATGGTAGCAGGGAAGGTGGATTGTTTTCTAGCAATGGAAAACGTCACGGAGGGGTAATCATGACTTCACCAACAGATTCTACTAGCAATCATAAACGTTTACATGCTGAATTCACTCACCCTGTATCAAAACAAATTAATAAGATAGTTAAAACAGGTGTTTACGATGTGGATGATCCACATGAACAAGAAGCCGCTAGAGGTAAAGAATATCAAGAACCAGTAGCTATTAAATTACCAACTTCAAAGAAAAAAAACATTGGACAATAAATAAATCATTGAACAATGATTTTATCTTTAATCTACTATGCAAACAGTAACTATAATTCCTAGACCAATTGAAGGAACAGCATCTAATATTGATGGATCATCAGTAATACTAGATGCTGCATTGGTACAAAATTGTAGAATGATATTTCCTAAACTACCTTCTGTAACTTTTATGCTTCAACGTATAAATTTACCTGAAATAAGGTTAAATCAAATAAAACAATTTACTAGATATGTAGATCCTAATCAAATAGGTGAAAAGGTAGTATTTGAGCCATTTCAAATGACTTTCATCGTAGATAAATACTTTAAAAATTGGTCATCTATTTTTAATTGGATGAAATCATTATCTGTAGATGGTTCTGCAATAGATCAAACAGATAATCCTATTATAAATATCAATGGAATTGATACATTTAGATTTATTGGTGCATGGCCTACATCATTAGGTAACCTTACATTTGATACTACCGTACCAGATGCAGCATATATTAAATGTACATTAACTATTAATTATGATTATATGGATTTACTTGGTTCATATCAAACAATTGATTCAACATACAGTTCATAACTAAATCCTTATTTAAATGAACACTTCGTGTTACTCACTTCGTTCGTTGTAATTATTTTTTATTTAATTATTATTAAGTATATATAGAATAATTGTTTCTCCCAAGCACAGAGGCATTTTACAACGATGTCAAATAAATGTCAAATAATTAATGAAATTTAATGAAAATTTAATGAAAATTTAATGTTGTTTTACCATTGACATTATAACAATTCATGTTATTATCAAAAGGTTATTAAACAAATTGGGTTAGTGATGTTAAATATCAATGAAATTGTTGAAGAGTGGAAAAATGATTCGCCTATTGATTCTTCAAGATTGGAATATGAATTATGTCGTACACCTTCATTACATTCTAAATATGTAAATTATTATATTTTATTTAAGCAAGAATTAGGTAAAGCAGAATATAATTACTCAAAACTTGCCAATATCAAACGTCGATATTATCGTGGAGAAATGACATATGATGATCTTCAGAAATACGAATGGTCACAATATCAGGGATTAAAACCGAATTTATCTGAGATGAATTCATTGTTAGAATATGACATAGATTTGTCTAAATTAAAAGAAAAAGTCAACGAATTAAAATCTGCCGTTCAAGCAATGGAATACATTATTAAATCAATAACAGGTAGAGATTATTCATTAAAATCTTTAATAGATTATCAGAAATTTTTAAATGGTGGTTAATTGGAAAAAATTACAGCGATATTTTATAATGAAACTTATATGAAAATTGATGCAGACACATCAATACTACATGAAATAAAAGACTATTTTACTTTTGATGTTCCGGGTGCAAAATGGTCACCAAAATTCAAAGCAGGTGTATGGGACGGTAAAATATCGTTGATTAATTTTCCTGCATGTAACATGTATATGGGATTATTACCATTGTTAAAAGAATTTTGTGATGTTAGAGACTATGAATTAGATATTTCCCCGAAGTTATTAGAAACAGATAATCTTTCACCAAAAGAAATTTTTGAATTTGTTAAATCACTTAATGTTCATTCAAATGGTCAAAAATTAACAGTCAAGGATTATCAATTGGCATCAGTTTTTACCATGCTTCAAAAAAGAAGATTAACTCTTCTGTCACCCACATCTAGCGGCAAATCTCTTATAATTTACCTTATTATAAGGTGGTTATTAACAAACGAAAAACAAATCTTATTGATTGTACCAAACATTGGGTTGACAGGTCAAATGTTTAGTGATTTTCAAGATTATTCAACTGAGAATGGTTTTGAAGTTTATGAATACTGTCAGATTATAGCTGAGGGGGCATCTAAAGAAATATCTAAATCTATTGTTATTTCTACTTGGCAATCAATATATAAACAACCTGCTTCTTGGATAAATCAGTTTGATGCTATCATATGTGATGAAGTTCATTTAGCTCAAGCAAATTCTATTCGAACCATGATGGAAAATGCAACCAAAGTTAAATATAGGTTTGGCTTGACTGGAACATTAAAAGATACTAAAACACATGAATGGGTTATTTCAGGACTATTTGGACCAATAAAAAGATTCGTTTCTACTGCGGATTTAATAGAACGTGGTGATGTTTCCGATATTAGTATTACATGTTTAGTGCTTGAATATAGTGATAAAGAAGAATGTAAAGTTTTAAAGAGAGCAGAATATTCGGATGAAATTCAATATCTGGCTAAACATTCAAAACGTAATGATATCATAGCATCATTAGCGATTAATTGTAAAGGTAATACTTTAATCTTATATCAACTTATCGACCATGGTAAATTTCTTTTCGACTTAATATCTGATAAAGTCAAAGAGAGAAAAGTGTTTCTTATTAATGGGAGTATAAATGGGGATGAAAGAAATGAGATAAGAACTATCGTGGAACAAGAAGAAAATGCTATCATCGTGGCATCTTATGGCACAACATCCACTGGTACTTCTATTAAGAAGATTCATAATATCATAGCAGCATCACCCACTAAAAGTGTTATTCGTCTATTACAGAGTATAGGTAGAGGTTTACGAAAAGCTGAAGGTAAAACACATTTTAAATGGTATGATATTGTAGATGATTTTTCAGGTGGAAAGGGAAAATGTAATACCACTTATGATCATTTTATAAAAAGACTAGAAATATATACGTCTGAATCTTTTAATTACAAAATTTCTAAGTTGATTATTTGACATGTTTTAAGAATGATTTATAATTAATTTTATTTAAAAGGATAAAAATGAAAAAAGAAATTATTGAAGATGTTTACGATGATGAAGTGAAAACTGATGAAGAATATGTATCTGTGTTTTCCATCAAACTTATTACCGGCGAATCTGTCATTTCAGAACTGCAATATCAAGATGATGATAATTCTGCAATTATGATCAATCCAATGATTGTCTTTTCTACCTCTTCAAAAGAGGGAGAAACTATTTCAATGCGAGAATACGACCCTTATACCTTGAATAGTGAAGTTATAATCCCTCTAAGTTCAATTTTATCTGTTCCTAATGAAGTATCTGATGAATTTAGAGAATATTATGTAAATGCTATAATTCATACTTTTATTAAACATACGCGTGATGAAATATATGAAATTCTTTCATCTAAGACAAATGATCCCACAGATGAAGAAGAACTAATCATGAACGCTCAACATGATATTTCTGAATTTATCGGTGTGGTCAATGAAAGATATTCAACTAATATCACACCATTTAAAATGGATATTAATGTTCATGAGTCTAATAAGAAAACATATCACTAATGATAATTGAAAAAAAACAAAAACCTTTCTATGTAAGTAATAAAGATTTATATCCTGTTTATGTAGAATGGCATAAAGAAATATTAAAAGCAGCAAGTGAAGGTAAAGAGAAACCAGAAATACCTGCAGCTATAGTTGATGCAATAATAAAAATTTGTACTAAAACGTCCTATAGATCAGAATTTATAGGATACACTTTTAGGGATGATATGGTAGGGGATGCTATTTATGATTGTATTAGATTTGCCGATAAATTCAACCCTGAAAAGAGCACAAATCCTTTTTCGTATATAACTACTACTGCATGGCGTGCCTTTCTTCGAAGAATTGATGCAGAAAAAACGCAATCATATGTTAAAGCAAAAATCATTTCAGACACACCTATTCATGAGTTTTTTGAGAGTATAGATACTGATGATGTAGATTTACAACAAAATTTCATTGATTTTATACATGAAAATGATACAAATTTGTCAAACAATGAACCTATGTCGATTAAAAGAAATAGAAAAAAGAAATTAGAGAAACTTGCATTAGAAAGTGAAGTTATCAATCAAAATTTAGAATTGTTTACAGATGAGTGAAAAAATACTTGTTGTGGGTGATATGCATATAGGTGCAAGATCGGCCTCTCCTATAGTGATGGAACATCAATTAAAGTACATGGAAAACGTTCTTTTTCCGTTAATTGAAAAACATAACATCAAACAAATATTACAATTAGGAGATCTTTTTGATACAAGAAAATTCAGTAATCATTTAATCTTGCATACATGGAAAAAAAGGTTTTTTAAAGTGTTGAGAGACTTAAATGTCGAATTTATCACTCTTTTAGGTAATCATGACACTTTTTATAAAAATACAAATGAAGTAAATACTACTTCATTATTCTTATCTGAATTTGATAATATAGTTGTGATAGATAAACCAACGGAAATGAAGTTGGCTAAAACTAACTTTCTACTTCTACCTTGGATATGTTCTGAAAATAGAGAAGAAGTATTAAAAGCTATAGAGAAATCTACATCATTATATTGCGCAGGACATTTAGAGTTTTCAGGATTTGAAATGCATCCTGGTCAAATCGCGTCTTCAGGCGAAGATGTCAGTTTATTTGAGAAATTTGATACAGTATTTTCTGGTCATTATCACACTAAAAGTCATAAAGGAAATATTTTTTATACAGGAATTCCTTATGAATTAACTTGGATCGATTACAATGATTCTAAAGGTATATTCATTTTTGATACTGATAAGTTAGAATTAGAATATGTTAAAAATGAGAATCCTTTATTTGTTAAAGTTGTTTATAATGACGATGAAAAGAAAGATGATTATTGGAAATATATAGATCTTTCTAAAGTTTCAAACTCATACGTTAAATTGATAGTCACTAAAAAAACGAATCCATATCAATTTGATAAATTGGTCGATAAAATAATTTCATTAGAACCGATTGAATTAAAAATATTAGATGAATTAGATGATTTCGAGGATGTTGAATTAGGTGAGAAAGAAATAGAAACCGTTGATACAAATACACTTATTGAAAGTTTTGTGGAAAAAACTGATACTGACCTTGACAAAAATAAAATAACAAATATAATAAAAACATTATATATCGAAGCGATTCATTTAGGTGCTTAATGGCTATTATCTTTAAAAATATAAAATATAGAAATTTTAAATCTGTTGGAAATGCACCGATAGAAATATCATTGGATAAAGCTAAAACTACACTTATTACAGGTAAAAATGGTTGTGGTAAAAGCACCTTAACTTCTGCTATATGTTTTGCATTATTTGGACAAGATTTTGTTTTGAATAAAAACAGTTTGATCAACACCATTAATCAAAAGAAATTAGAGGTTGAACTAACTTTTGAGGTAGATAAAAAGAAATATTTAATACATCGTGGAATTAAACCTCACATTTTCAAGATATACGAGAATGGAAAACTCTTAAATGAAGAAGCTTCCATGAGAGATTATCAAAAGATTCTTGAAACGCAAATTTTGAAAATGGATTTACGTGCCTTCAAACAGGTGGTAGTTGTTGGCGGAAGGAATTATGTTCCTTTTATGAAGTTGAAAACTAACGAACGAAGAGAATTTATCGAAGATTTATTAGATATTCGTGTGTTCACCACAATGAATGTTCTTCTAAAAGAAAAGATAAAGGAAAATAAAGAATTTCTAAAGGAGATAGAAAATGAGCTTAAAAGCATCAAGGAAAAGACACTTCTTCAAGAAAACTTTGTTAAAAAACTCAAAAATGAAAAGATTGTTTCTGTTGGCAAAATTGAAAGAGCCATTGCCGATCTTCAAGAAGAAAATGATTCGTTAGACACATTAATCAATGATAAAATGGTTTTGATTGAAAATCATCAATCAAAAATGTCAACTTTTTCTGACAATTTATCTCAAAAGTTATCTGAATTGAAATTTGAAATAAGAAATTTAACTACACATAAATCAGATTTCTTGAAAAAAATTGATTTTTATAAAGAAACCGAAATTTGTCCTACTTGTTCTCAAAACATAGATCATGCACAAAAAGAACATTTGATTGATTATAATCAAAAAGATATAGATATTATTAATCTTGAAATAGATAAGATTTCTGCCGATATTCAAAAAATGGAAAACGAATTATTCGAAAGAAAAATAATAGAAACTGACATTTTAGCAATCGAAAAAGAAGTTCAAACATTTCAACAAAAAATAAATACCAATCTTAAGCTCATTAAATCTGCATATAACCAAATAGAAGAATTAAAGAATGATACTAATTCATTAGACAGTGAAAAACAAAAATTAAAAGAATTTGCTAAAAAATATATAGAGTTTGATAAACAAAAAAAGAAGCTTTTAGAAGAACAACAATATAACGATTATGTTTCTGGTATTCTTGCAGATGGTGGTATAAAAACAAAAATCATTAAACAATATATACCAACTATTAATAAACTAATAAACAAATATCTTGCGTCATTAGATTTTTGGGTTTCTTTTAATTTAGATGAGAATTTCAATGAATCAATCAAATCTAGATATAGAGACACATTCACATATGATAACTTTTCAGATGGCCAAGCAGCACGAATTGATTTGGCTCTAATGCTAGCTTGGCGTGATATAGCTAAAATGAGAAATGCAGTCAATATTAATATTGCTGTTTTTGATGAAGCTGATGCTGCTGTGGACGGTGAAGGTGCGTCATTGTTCATTGACCTTATGAATACCATTGAAAAATCTAACCTATTCATCATTTCACACAAAGGTGATTTACTTCGTGATAAATTCGAGAGAGCAATTGAAATGAATATGGTGGATAATTTTACTGTCCTAAAAGAGGAATAAAATCAAATGGTTATAATTTTTAATTGTAATTTTAAAATTATTGTGTAAAATGTCAATCATGATGAACATGACATTGAAATTTAAGGTTCGGTGCTTGGTGAACCAATAAAAAGGATTTTAAAATGAAAGTTAACATAGGACCTTATGTAGAATATATTGGACCGTATCAAATTGCAGAAAAGCTTTTCTTTTGGGTAAAAAAATATGATGAAAATTTCAATTACACTGAAGAATATAATCGAGTTCATGAATTTGGTAAATTTCTAGCAGGAAGTGACGAAAAAGAAAATTTGCTCACTAGAACATGTAACTGGATAAATTCATTCAAAAAAAGAAAAATGAAAATCAGAATAGATAAACATGATACTTGGAACATGGATTCGACTCTTGCACTTATCATATTGCCTATGCTTAGGCAGTTAAAAGAAACAAAACATGGTTCTGCTCAAGTTCAGGAATTTGAACAGACAAGTGAATCATCTGCTCAATATTGTTTTGATTTTTATGCAGAAGGCGATGATTATGCATGGGAAAGGGGTCATAAACATTGGGAAGAAATTCTTGATGAAATAATCTGGACTTTTGAACAATTACAACCCGATTATGATTGGTCAGATCAATATTGGATAACTAAACCTGTGATGGATTTATCAGACAATCATGAAGATAAAGATGAAATGACACATTCCATTAAATGGCTGGTAAAAGGCGAATGTGATTATGAGGGACGTAAAAATCATCAAGACCGTATTGATCGTGGTTTGATGTTATTTGGTAAATATTATCAAAGTTTGTGGGATTGAGGTGTGAAATGAGTAAAATTTATATATCTGCTCCTAATTTGACTCTTGTGGAAATTCCAATAAATAAGTTTCCCGGTGGTGAAGTTAGGGTTAAAGTACCATCAAATCTAAAGAATGAAGAATATGTCCATATTAAAGCATTCATTACTGATTCTGATGGTATAATGGGACTTGTGATGGTAACAGATGCTTTAAGAAATGCCGGTGCAAATAAAATTAGATTGACTTTGCCTTATGTTCCATATGGTCGTCAAGATAGAGTTTGTAGTGAAGGCGAATCTTTTTCATTGAAAATGTTTGCTAACATCATAAATTCATTGAATTTTTCTAGTATTATTTTGTGGGATTCTCATTCAGATGTTACAAGGAAATTAATCCACAATACTATAGAACTCAATCAAGTAGATTTAATGTCATCTCATGTAAAAATGGTTGAGTACATGAAAGAAGCAAAATACATTCCGACATATTTGGTTGCACCAGATAAAGGTTCGATGCGAAAAGTAGAACGAATACTCTTACAATATAAGGAACTAGCAGGTCTTATTATCGGTGATAAAGTTCGAGATATGACTACTGGAAAAATCATCAAATATGAGATGTTTGATGTGCCAGAAAAATCTAAATTGGAAAACTCTAGAGTTTTAATTGTGGATGATTTATGTGACGGCGGCAGAACCTTTATCGAAATTGCTAAAGTGATTGAAAATCACGGTAAACCAAAAGAAATGACATTATTTGTTACACATGGTATCTTTAGTGCTGGTATGGATGTATTTAATCCTTATTTTGATAATGTTTGGAGTTATTATCAGTTTAATGACTATAAATAAGATTATGGAGTGATCATCTGCCAATCAGAAATGATGATAATTTAAGCAAGGAGAATGAAAATGGACCAATCCTTTTCAAATGTAAATAAGTATCAACCAAATGTACTTAATGCAATAGATTTTTACAAAGCAGGTCACAGGATTCAATATCCATCTGGGACTACTGAGGTTTATAGTAATTTTACTCCTCGAAGTGTCAAACACATGAATGTCGAAAAAGATTTATATGATGGCAAAGTGGTGTTCTTTGGACTCCAAGCATTCATAAAATATTTCCTCCAAGAACAGTTCAATGAGAGTTTTTTCAAACAACCATTGGATGTTGTATTGAAAAAGTACAAACGCCGAATGAATACCTCATTATTCACTGATTTTGATGTATCTCACATCGAAGCATTACATAATCTTGGTTATCTTCCAATACGAATTAAGGCATTACCAGAAGGTGTAAAGGTAAAACCGGGAGTTCCTGTATTTACTGTAGTCAATACAAAACCAGAGTTTTTCTGGCTGACGAATTATCTTGAAACCATACTTTCTTCTGAAATTTGGAAAAAGATGGTGAATGCTACTATTGCATCACATTATCGTGGTATTTTCAAGCAGTTTGCAGAGAAAACTGGTGCACCAATAGATTTTGTTGCATGGCAAGGTCATGACTTTTCTGCTCGTGGGTTGAGTGGATGGTACGACCAACAAATGAATGGTATGGCACACCTTACATCATTTCTAGGTACAGACACCGTTGCTGCTATTGATGCATTAGAAATGTTCTACAATGCAAACTCTGACAAAGAAATTGTAGGTGGTAGTGTTCCAGCCACCGAGCACAGTGTAATGTCTTTGGGTGGTAAAGAAGATGAATATGAGACATTCAAACGTCTTATTACTGAAATCTACCCAACCGATATAGTTTCGATTGTGAGTGATACTTGGGACTTCTGGAATGTCATTAGTGTGACTGCTAAAAGATTGAAATCTGAAATAATGTCACGTGGAACTACTTCACCATACATGCCTTCTGGTAAAGTGGTATTTAGACCTGATTCAGGTGATCCTGTGAAGATTATTTGTGGTGATCCGTCAGCACCAATAGGTTCTAATGAATGGAAAGGTGCTGTCCGTATTCTTGATGAAATTTTCGGTAGTACATTGACCGATAAGGGTTATAAAATGCTTGATTCACATGTTGGTTTGATTTATGGTGATAGCATTACACCTAAACGAGCATTTCAAATTCTTGATAATCTTGAGAAGATGGGTTATGCAAGTAATAACTGTGTTTTCGGTATTGGATCATATACCTATAATTACAGCACTAGAGATAGTATCGGTGGTGCAATGAAGTCTACTTCTGGTGTTGTTAATGGTGTGCGTAGAGCCATTTTCAAAGACCCTAAGACTGATAATGGTGTTAAGAAATCCGCAAAGGGACTACTTCGAGTTGAGATTCAAGATGGTGAATATATTCTTCTTGACAATCAGACTGAAGAACAGGAAAAACAAGGTGAACTAAAAACTGTATTTGAAAATGGTGTTATTTTCAATGAAGTCAGTCTAGCTGAAATCCGTAATAGATTGTTTTAAAGATAAAATGGGGGAGAAATTCCCCATTTTATCAATTGGTTACATTTTTTTGTTGTATTTATGATTATTACATGTATAATGTCAATCATTGAATGAATAATTAATTGAAGAGACAATAATGGATTTGATTAATGGTATGATTTATAATGTGACATGTAAAAACAAATCTGCATCAATTTTTGCAGAACCTACAGTTACTTATACAGGTGAAGTTGTCAAAAGTGCTCCTTATGATCCACCTGAAAGCATCAGAATGACAACTGGCAATATAACAGTTCCATTTCGTGTTATCATGCGAAATAACATCATTTCAATAAATGATAGAACTTTTTGTTATCAGCAAGTGGCAGTAAATGATGAAGTCAAAGTGGTAAAAGGTTCAAATGGAAATGAATACATAGTAAAAACATCAAATGGAGTGAAAACCTGTTCATGTCCAGGTTTTACCTTTAGAAAGTCTTGTAAACACATTTTGTGAGGAATTATATAAAATGGCAATAATCGAATTAAACAGACAAGTAGAAACTACTGGTTTGTCAAACAGTACCTCTTTCACTATAAGTGAAAATTCAACAAAAATCTTTTCTTTGTTGTCTGTTGCACTTTATAAAGACAAGGAACGTTCAGTTCTTACAGAATTAAGTTCGAATGCTATTGATGCACATAAATTGGTTGGTAAAGAAAATGAACCAATCAAAGTTATTCTACCTTCTAAACTTTCACCTGAACTAAGAATCCGTGATTATGGACCAGGTCTTTCAGAAGAAAATGTTATTAAATTTTTGACGACATATGGCGAATCCTCAAAACAAACTTCTGATGACTTTATCGGCGGTTTTGGAATCGGTTCTAAAAGTCCTGCATCAGTTACAGATTCATGGACCATCAACTCGTTTAATGATGGTAAACATAAACAATATCTAGTCCATATAACTAGTAATGGTGTACCTAAATTGACTAAAATAGTCGAAAAATCGACTGATGAAACAGGAATTGAAGTTATAATTCCGGTAAAACAACATGATATTAACCAATGGCATCAAGCAGCAATAACCACTTATAAATTCTATCCTGTAAAACCTATTATACCTAATGTCACTTTTTCAAAAAATGAAGTGCTATATGAAACATCTTCGTTTATTGTATTCAAAGAATATTTTTCAGCACCTTCACTTCTGATTAATCATCGTCAATATTTTATAGACTATAATAAAATTGATAAATCGTTTGTTGATCCACAACACAGATCAATTTTAGACTTGATAGTTACCTCAAGACGAATTGTTATGACTTTCAACATAGGTGAACTCGATTTGAGTCTTTCCCGTGAAGATTTACAATATACTAAAAAGACGATCCTTTCTATTCAGAAAAAACTAGAATCTGCTATTGAAGATTTTAAAATATTAACTAAAAATAAATTATCATCTGCGAAAGATAAATTTGAGTTTGCTCAAATGTCTTATAACTTTTTTGACGAACTAAGATATGGTACATATCTTGGTATTAAAACACTACATGATGCGATCAATATAAATAATCCGCTTTATGATGAAAATATAGACGTTAATACAGGGTTTTATTCATGTTCAACCCCTGTCATTTATGATGATTTCAAATCTTATGAAAATGGTAAAATATTGAGTCTAAAAAAATCACGTATATTTAAATACACTTCATGGGGTGGAAATAAACTCGAGATAAAAATATCCTGTATAAAAGATATTAAATTTGTGATAGCAGATGCATCAATGACACCATTGCGAGTTAAACAACATCTTTCAGGTTCAAATGTTCTTATTTGTAATAAAAATTTTGATTTTCTTCCGATTGAATTAAAATCTCAAATAATTAAAGCCTCTGATTTACCTAAACCTGTTATAAACAGAACAAAAAGAGAAAAAATTAAATCTAGTTTATATATGAAAATTGGTAAACAATTTAGTCCTTTCACAGAAGAACAAATCGCACAGGTATCAACTGTTAAAAAAATGTGTTATTTTCACTTTACCAGAGCTAATACTATTGATTCTGTTATTGATGAAGAGAAAGAAATGTTTTATGCAGCAAATAGGATGGGTTACATAATTTTTGGTATTAAACCCGGTACTACACCACCAAAAGGAATCAAACATGCAAAAGAGGTGATGACAGATCATTATAATACTTTACTACCAACAGAAACAAATCAAAAATATTTGCAGTTTTATCAACGTTTTTGTTACACATTTTCAAATATAAATGTTTTATCTAAAACTAAACATTCTTCAGTGTGGAATGATTTTGTTGATTTATATGTAAAGGCTAAATCTTTTAATGATAAAACAACAAATGATACTAAGACTATTGAAAATATTAATACCTTGCGAAGTGTTCTTAAATTGAAGAAACCTGTCTCTACTTTAGACGAAGATATTGAAGCGATCGAATCAAAATTTTTCAAGAGTTATCCTATGATTAGATTACTTTTGAATGGATATTGGTCTATAGATTTGACAAATAAAGAAACGTATGATACAATTATACAGTATGTTAATTTAACCAACAACTAAGGAGATATATGATGAACAAGTTTGCCTCTATAATTACAGATTCTATGATTTATATCGTAGATACCGAATCTGGCAATGATGTGAAATTTTTTGATACTGATCCACAATTTCAAACAGCATTAGAATATGCTAAAGAAGGTGATTATGATGCTATTTTTGATTTGGATGTTAAAACAGTGATTAAAAAATTCTGTCAATGGGACAAACAATCGTCTGTTAAAATCACCATTGAAAATGGTGAAGGATTTGTTTATTTAACAGAACATAATCTTACTGTACCATTGCATGATGTTATAACTAGTAGAATTATCACCATGGTTGAACAAGATTTTGATCCTCAACCGTTGCTTAATTTTATCGGCAATCTTTATGCGAATCCTAGTAAGACTGCGGTAGAAGAATTGTTTTTATTCTTGAATGCATGTAATCTACCAATTACCGAAGATGGACACTTTATTGCGTATAAAATTGTTCGTAATGATTATAAAGACAAACACAGTGGCACTTTTGATAATAGTATAGGACAGATTTATTCTATGCCTCGAAATGCAGTAGATGATGATCGAAATAAAACTTGTAGCGCAGGACTTCATTTCTGTAGTAAGGGTTATATCTCATCATTTGGTACATTTGGAGATAAATGTATGCTTGTAAAGATAAATCCTGCTGATGTGGTTTCAATTCCATCTGATTACAATAATGCTAAAGGTCGCACTTGGAAATATGAAGTAGTTGGTGAACTTCCTTATGGATGGTTGAATACTTTACCATATAACGATTATACTGATAAAGCTGTGGTCGGCGATGATGGTCAGGAGATTGACGACGATGAGGGTTATGATGAAGGTTACGACGATGACGATGAAGGTTATTACGACGATGATGGTAAGTATCATTATTATTAATTTCTAGGAGAACGATATGGCTACAACTAAACAACGTGTGAAAACATCTATGAAAAATAAAACTAAACTTTGGCGAAGAATGGCAGTAAAAGGTTATGGACGAAAACTCCGTAATGCCATGAATGGATATAACCACCCTGCGACTATTACCACTCAACTCGCAGGGTTATTCAAACGAGCAGGAATTGATACTCCTGAATTTGACAAACGAATGAATCCATCTTATAATGAAATATCAAAAAATGAAGGAGAAGTTGCGTGAAATTATCAAAAGAAACCTTGGACATTTTAAAGAATTTTGCTAATATTAATCAAAATATTGTTATAAAAGAAGGTAAGGTACTAAGTACCATGAGTACATCTAAAGATGTATTGGCTGAATTTGAAGGGGAAGATGATTTTGATGAAAAAATGTCCATATTCAACCTATCAGAATTTTTAGGGGTGGTTCTGGCATTTGAAGATCCTGAATTGATATTAGATAAAAAGTTTTGTGTTATCAAACAGGGTAAACATCAAGTAAAATATGTTTATGCTGACGAAAGTGTTTTGATAAGTCCTAAAAAATCTATCACGATGCCCAATGCAGAAGTCAATCTTCACTTAACACAAGATCAGATATCACGATTACAAAAAATGTCTTCTGTTCTTTCAGTAGAAGATTTAGCCATTGTAGGTAACGGTGAAAATGTTTCCGTCAAGGTATTTGATGCGAAAAATCCTACTGCTAATAATTATGAAATCGAGTTGGATGAAAAGACTACAGAAACGTTCCAGATTGATTTTAAGGTAGAGAAACTTCGTCTTTATCCAAGCGATTATGATGTTGAAATTTCTAGTAAAAAGATTTCATGTTGGAAAGCTACAGGATTAAAATTAAAAGTATTTATTGCAGTAGAAGCGACTAGCACCTTTTCCTAATTAAGAATTTAGCATTTCGATGGGTTGTGCTAAATATGTGATTGAAACCCATTTTTAATTATTAAGGAGATTTTATGCAAAAGACTCATCAACATGGTACTGATGGTGCTCGTTATTTTTGGAATATTGTAACAGATCAAACAGAAGGAGAATATCGTAGTCGTTGTTCTACTGTTCAAGGAGTACGTGCTATCTTGACAAAGTACGGTCATACTGTAAAATCAATTAAAGCAGTCAAAGCTTAATTGATCAAAAAGTTTGCGGACCTTTTCAAAACCGCATTTATTTTATTATTAAATGAGGTGTTATTTTGAACATTCAACACAAAATTTGGAGTGAGAAGTATAGACCTATAACCATAGATGAATGTGTTTTACCTCAGCGAATTAAAGATCAAGCGAAAGGTTTGATTTCATCCGGAAATATCCCATCCCTTCTTTTTACTGGTTCAGCAGGTATCGGTAAAACCACCTTAGCACAAGCAATAGCACATGAAATGGGTGCTGACTTCATGAAAATCAATGCCTCGTCAGAAGGTAATATTGATATGCTTCGTACTAAATTATCACAATTCGCATCTACGGTGTCTTTTACTGATAGCAGAAAAATAACCTTATTAGATGAGGCAGACGGTTTATCTCAAACAGTACAACAAGCACTTCGTGGATTTATGGAAGAATATAGTCATAATCATACTATAATTTTTACTTGCAATTTTTCCAATAAAATTATTGATGCAATAAAATCAAGGTGTAACATCTTCGATTTTAAGATAACAAAAGAAGAAAAAACTGAATTACAACTCGAATTCTCAAAAAGAGTATTCAAAATTCTTGATAATGAAGATGTAACATATGATAAACGTATAGTTGCAGAATTGGTGATAAAGAAATTTCCAGATTTTAGATCAGTATTGAATACACTTCAAGGATATGCTGCTGGTGGAAATATTGATGCTGGTATTTTACTTGATATGTCAGATCAAGTATTTGCGTCATTAATCACAGCATTGAAAAATAATAAATTCGGTGATATGCGTAAATGGGTTGCTGAACATTCAGATATAGATCAGACAATTCTATATAGAACCTTTTATGATAAAGCATCTGAATTAATTCAGCCTAAATCAATACCTGAATTAATAATGCTTCTAGGTGAATATAGTTATAAATCGTCATTTGTTCCTGACACGGAAATAAACACTGCGGCATTTCTAACGTCTGTTATGCTTAGTTCTATAGAATGGAAATGATTATGAAATTTCCTATTGGACAACGAATGTTGTTATCACCACATAAAGAAGCAATTTTTTGTACTACTGAAGGTGAAATATTTGATTCAACCTATTCGGCTTTGAAAAAGCAATTACAACCTCTTAATAAAAAACCTATTCCATTGTCTTTAATTATTTATAAATCTGGAGAAATTGTTTATTTTGGTACAAAAACAGGTAAAAAACATTTTAATAAAGTAAAACACATATTTGATTTTAATTTATCACGAGGTTTGTAATGAAAATTTTTGAAAGAATAGATACCAAATATATACCATATGAGAAAACTATAAACATAAATAATGCCCCCACTGATGAATCAATTGCGTTATTCAATGAATTACAAGATAAAGCATATAAGTCTATAATTGCAACAGCTACAATTAATGATAATAATCTCTCATTTCAAAGTATGATATGCAAAGAAAGGTCAAATATTGTGTTTGGTGGACACACCATGTACTATAAATTTACTCTTAATGGAAAAGAATACACTGATAAAATCGGCATTGACATTAATGTTTCAGATCACCGTGAAAAGATATTTGAAACAATATTCGCAATTCTTTCAAAGCAGATTGCAAAAAATATACTAGAAACAGTATCAAAAGATATTTTAACGGTATCATTCAAATGACACCATTTGACATTATTAACATAATTAACAATAAAACTTTAACTGATAAAGTAGAGATTGTAGCTGATTATGAGCCTTGGATTGTTAATCGTGGTCTCAGTAATATAATGAGCACAGTCTTCTTTTCAGAAGAAATGGCAAAAAATTCACATCTTCCTAAAGATATTCAATTTGATTTTTATTATTATGGTATACCAAAAGGTAAAAGATTTGGTAAATGGAATAAAAAAGATTCCTCTGAAAAAGAATTAATAAATATTATTAAGCAGATATTTTGTTGTAATGAAATTATCGCCAAAAAGAATTTATCATTATTAAGTGATGAAGATCGAAAACATTTATTAGAACTCGAAGGTGGAAAATGACAGATGACATAGATATTGGTATTGAAATAGAAATAGAAAAACCAGATTCATTTTTATTGATTAAAGAATCGTTGACACGAATTGGAATACCATCTAACAAAAATAAAACGCTTTATCAAACAGCACATATTTTACATAAACGTGGCAAGTATTATATTTGCCATTTCAAAGAATTGTTTACTTTAGATGGTAAACCGTCAGATATATCAGAAGATGATTTAGAACGTAGAAATTTAATTGCCTCCTTACTCCAAGATTGGAAACTTCTAAAGATTATTGATGTGTTGGGTAATAAATCAGATATCAATTCAGTTAAGATTCTTTCTTTCAAAGAAAAAGATCATTGGCAATTGGTTTCGAAATATACATTAGGTGACAGGAGAAAAAAATGAGTGATAAAATGTTAGATTTAAAACTTTCTTTAAATGATGTTAATACCGTTCTTTCAGGATTAGCAGAATTACCAGCAAAACATTCATATGATTTAATCACCAAAATTAAAACACAAGGTGAAAAACAAGTTATGAATTCTGAATCTGTAGCACCCACATCACAAGAATTACTGCAAGAATAATACAGTGTTCAAAGACATGAGCGATGTACGAAAAGAAATGAAGATAGTATCGCTCATTCCTATTATTAAGAATGGGTGGACTTTAAAAATAAGTTCTAATAATTATGATGAAAGTGTACTTGTGGTTGCTGCAAATTATACTCTTGGGTACGTCACCTGCAAATGTTTTTCTGATCCTTTTGTTGCGAGAGAATGGCTTAACAATTTGGCCTTTAATAGTCGAAAAGATAAGTCCAAAAATTAATAATGTGTCTAAGTGATTATTTGTTGTGATGTGATTTATAATGAACATAATAGATGTTTGGAGAAATGATGAACGTAGAACATAAATCTGGTAATATGTTTGAAGTAGTTGGTCAAGCAGTGTTAGAAGGTAAAGAACATTTTATTATTAAGTTGCCTTCTGTTAAGTTCACTAATGATGGCGATGTTTTTTATCGAAATGTATTAATGCCTAGACACCAATTTAAGGTTGATAATGGAGCAGAATGGGTTGAAGTCGTGGTTCCAGAAAAAACTGATGAAAAAACTAATGAAACGGTTAATCAAAATACAGAAAAAATCACAAAAGAAGAAATTTCACCTTAAAAATCAATGAGTTACAAAATTTTATTGATTTAAGTAAAAATGGTTGTATAATGTCACACATGATGTAAACAAAAACGACGAAACAACATTTTAAGTACTTAAACAAGGAGATTCAAAATGACTCAAATCGCAAAAGAAATCAAAGTTGCAGTTAAAACTCAAATTCAAAAAGATCTTGAAAAAGCACGAGCCGTGCTTAAAGACGCTTTGCTTAATGTTAAAAATCTTAATCAACTTCGAAAAGCCGAACGCGCAGAAATGAAGAAAAATCGTGAAGCTTGTATTGCAGAACGTGCAGCTAAACGTGAAGCGACCAAAATTGCACGTGAAACCAAACGTGCTGAAGCAATCAAACGTGCTGAAGATCGTCTTGCAAAATTGAAAGCACGAGCAATGATCAATGCACTGCCTCCTGTAGGGAAAAAAGCAATCAAAGCATCAAAACGTCCTAGCAAAGTGATTGTTACCAAACCTAATGCTTGATTAGAATAGGGGCTAAAACCCCCTATTCTTTCAACATGTTATAAGTTTTGGTTGTGATATGTTTTGGATCATGTATAATTATACATGATTTAAAAAGGAGAAAATAATGAGTACCGTGAACATAGATGACCTGGCATTTTCATCTGAATATGCTGAATACATAATGGAACATGCTGGTGGTGATCGTTTAATTTGCAACGGTGACACTCTTCTTGCAGCACAAGAAGATGGATATCTTTTCGATGATTTTCTTGATTCTATAGGTTATCAACATGACTGACATTAAAATCATATTGGATGAACTTGCTGCGGATAATTCACGTCTTGCAAAAGAGAAGATTCTTAAACGTGAAATTAATAACACTCTTTTAAAGGAAGTATTTCTTGCAGCTCTTAATCCCATGGTGAATTATTACCAATCATCTATAGATTACTTCTTTGCTACAATAAATAATGCAAAATTTTTGAGTCTATCAGTAGCATTGACTCAATTACATAACTTAACCAATGCTAGTCATGAAAAACGAGAATTTTTGGCGAATATTGCGGCACAGTTGAATTCTTCTGATAGAACCGTTCTTGAATATATCATTGGTCGTGATCTTAAATGCGGTGTTCAAACATCTACGGTCAATAAAATCTGGCCTGGTCTTATCCCAACATTTGATGTGATGTTAGCTCATAAAGATATATCTAACATAAAATATCCTTGTTATGGACAAGTTAAGTTTGACGGTGCTCGTGTTCATCTTTATTGGGATGGTATTAAAGCATCAGCATGGTCTAGATCAGGAAAAGAAATCAAAACTTTAGGTGTATTCGATTCTATCATGCTTAATTTGTTTGGTAATGAAACAGCTACTCTTGATGGTGAATTGTTAGTCGTTAAAGATGGTAAAATTCTTGATAGGAAAACAGGTAACGGTATAATCAATAAAGCAAGTAAAGGTACTATAACTCAACCAGAAGCAGATTGTTTGCGAATGGTTGCATGGGATATCGTTGACTTCTCTGGAATTAAACGATATGATGAACGACTGAATGATTTAAGTGATAAATTCTCACAACTACCTAAAAACATGACTCAAATATTAATGGCGGAAACTAGTGTGATTAACACACCAGAAGAAGCACAGAAAATGTTTGAAGACTGTATAGCACTTGGGCATGAAGGTGCTATGATGAAAAACATGGACCAAAAATGGGAACCCAAACGAGTAAAAGGCATCGGCAAAATGAAAGCAGAAAATGTTGCTGATCTGATCGTGGTTGATGTTAAAGAAGGCACAGGAAAATATCAAGGTCTTATCGGATCATTAATATGTCAAACTTCGGATGGATTATTGGAAGTTAGTGTTGGCTCTGGATTTTCCGATGATGAAAGAAAACTTCCTTTTGAGACTTATATTGGAAAAATAGTAGAAGTAATGTATAATCAAAAAATCACAAGTAAAGGTAAAGAAAAAACATCATTGTTTCTACCAAGATTTCTTACAGTAAGAACTGATAAGCTGGTTGCTAATACTTTGGATGAATTAGTTTAATAGGGGATAGAAATGTCAGTATCTACAGTAATAGCAATTACGGCTAGTACACAAGCAAATATAGCCGCTATGGGAGCAAATATAGCCGCTATGGGAGCACATGAAACACATGTTGTAGTTTGTAAAGATGTTATCTCTTCTTTTAATTCTACCAATGCGTCGGTTGATGCAATGCAGAGTTATGCTGAATGTGTAAACCTTTTATATCCCACAAATACTGTAACGACAGGTGATATTGTATTTTTAAAAATACTTTTCGTTTTTCTCTTATAGGGATTTTGATTGGTTTTGTAAAGAGTTATAAAGACAAAGAAGCGATTGACATGTATATACTTAACGGTATATTAGGATTTGTTTTTACACCATCAATAATTATTGTATCAGTAGGAATTGTTCTTGGAATTAAGTGGTTATTTAGTTAAATTTTATTGGGAGGATGTGCGTATGATAAGCAAGGAAATACGCACATTGAAGAGGCAACCGTGAACGATTATAAAGGAGAGAATTAAATAATGAAAATAATAGGACTTAACGGAAAAGCAGGATCGGGTAAAGATACACTTGCTGATCTATTAATTAATCACAAAGGATATACTAAAGAGTGGCATAGATATTCTTTTGCCAATCCACTTAGACAGATGTTGAGTGTTGGATTAGGTATTAACATGGATATAATGTCTGATCCAAAAAAGAAAAATGATCCAAAATATGGATATATGGGAAAGAGCGCAAGATATCTACTGCAAACATTAGGTACAGAATGGGGCAGAAATTTAGTGGATCAAAATATTTGGATAAATGAATTTGAACGAAGATCAAAATATTTCGATGATAACAATACAGAAGGTATCATTGTAACTGATTGTCGTTTTGAAAATGAAGCAGATGCAATTCATAAATTAGGTGGTATTGTTGTTAATATCACTAGACCTAATAATCCGTATACCAAAAAAGTAAAAGATGGCGGTGTAGAATCTCATCTGTCAGAAAAAGAATTGCCTAAAGAAAAGATTGATTATTATTTAATCAATGATGGCAAACCTGATCAGTTATTGACCAATTTTCAAAAAATTCTCAATTCTATTGATTTAGGATTAAATAATGTTTCAGCATGACAATTTGCAAAATATGCAACATCTGATATCCTATTATAGGTATAATGAACGAACAGGTCAAAAGGAAAGAATAACTTTCACTGAGTTAGATTTTAGATTCTCATTATTGAAAGTTAAAGATTCTACAATTTACACAAGATCAGGCAAACCTAGAAAGAGTGTTGTAGTAAAAGGCAAAAGATTCTATAAGGAGTAGCATTGAGCAATTTTTATACATTGGCACAACAATACGGTCAGAATGTCTTAGTAAAACGTTATGAAAATGGTGAACAAATTGTAGAAAAAGTAAAATTTTCTCCTACCCTTTTCATAAAATCAAATTCAAAAAAGTCAGAATGGAAATCATTATATAATGATATTCCTCTTGATCCAATAAAATTTGCAGATATAGGTGAAGCAAAAGAGTTCATTGAACGTTACAAAGACGTTAATGGCTTTGAAGTTCATGGTATGACCAAATGGAATTATCAATGGATTAATGAAAATTATCCGGGTGAAATAGATTATGATTTAAGTAAAGTTCCATATCTCATCCTAGATATTGAAACTGTCGGTACAGAAGATGACGGATTTCCTGATGTTGAATTGGCAAAAATCCCTATTGTATTAATTTCATTGTATAATTCAATCACTAAAAAGACTTTAGTTTTAGGACTTAAAGAATATGAAAAGGGTGAAGATGATGAATTTGAATACAAAAAATTCAATTCTGAGTCTGAACTTTTAAAATATTTTATTGCATATAACCAACTTCATAAGTTTGATATATGGACTGGTTGGAACACTTCACAATTTGATATTCCTTATCTTGTTAATCGTATTCATAACCTAATGGGTGAAAAGATGGTTAAAGCACTTTCACCTTTTGGTGTTGTACAAGAACGACGAATTAAGTTTATGAATAAAGATATTCAAACTTATGAGATTTATGGTATAATTGATTTTGATTATCTTGAGGCATATAAAAAATTCGCTGATATGGAGAAAAAAGAGAGTTATGCTTTGGGTTATATTGCAGAATATGAATTAGGCGAAACCAAGTTAGAATTACCTGGAAGATCATTTATCGATAATTATGAAAACCATTTTAATACGTTTGTAAAATATAATGGTATAGATACGCTGCTAGTAAAGAAACTGGATGAAAAACTAAAAGTTATTGAATTGGCATTTGCTTTGACATATTTATATAAATGTAATCTTGCAGATGTATATAAAACGGTATTGCCGTGGGAAGTATATATATTCAATTTTCTTGCTGATAAGAAGATAGCTGTTCCGCCTAGATCGGTTAAAGAAAATAAACCATTTGAAGGTGGTTGGGTTAAAGAAGCCTCTCCGGGTATGAGAGGATGGACTATGACTTTTGACTTTGCTTCTCTTTATCCACATGTTATGTGGCAATGGAATATGTCACCTGAAACTTATGTTGAAAATTCGTTCTTTTTACAACCGACGGATTTTCTTTTTATGACAGATAAAGCGAAAGAAGCTATAGCATTCGCAAAAGAACATAATTACACATTAGCAGCAAATGGTGCAATGTTTAAAAAAGATAAAATTGGTATCATTGCAGAATTATCTAGTATGATGATTAATGGTCGTAAAATAGCTAAAAAAGAAATGTTAGCATTAGAATCAGAATATCAAAAAAATAAAGATCCTAATCTTAAAATTAAAATTGCCATATTAAATAATCGGCAAATGGCATTCAAGTTATCTGCAAATTCGTTATATGGAGGAGTAGCCAACGCGGGGTTCCATTATAATAATTGGCGTATGGCTGAAGCTATAACACTTTCGGGGCAATTATCAGATCAACATTTAGCAAATAAATTGACTGCTAAAATGAATATTATTCTTAAAACAAAAGACATAGATTATATTCCAGCCGGTGATACTGATTCAGTATTTCTCGATTGTACTAAATTGGTAGACACATTCTGTAAAGATAAAACCTTAGATGAAAAAGTTAATTTCCTAGATAAATTTGGTGAGCAGGTTTGTCAACCTATAATTAACGATTCCGTACAAGAGATATTTGATTTTAGTAATGGCATGAAAAAGGTTATGAATAGTAAACGTGAAGCTATCGCTTCAAAGTTTTTATTCAGAGGTAAAAAGAATTATGCGATGTATGTTCATAACTCCGAAGGTGTTGCATACAATCCCCCAAAACTTAAGGTACAAGGTATTGAGATTGTTAGGTCATCAACGCCTAAATGGTGCAGAAAACATCTTAAAGAATGTTTACAGATGATTTTTGAAAAAGATGAATTAATGTTAAGAAAAGAATTCAACAAATTAAAATCAGAATTTTTAACATTATCTGTAGAGGAAATTGCTTTTCCTAGAGGTGTATCTGATATGGAAAAATGGTACGTTGATTCTGCGCCATTTTATATATTACGAACTCCTGTTCATGTTAGAGCAAGTATTCTTTTTAATCAACATTGTAAAAATAACAAACTTTTGATTAAACCTATTCAAAATGGTGATAAGATTAAATTTGTTTATTTGAAGTTACCTAATAACATACATGAAGATGTGATAGGATTCCCAACAACAGAGAAGTTACCAATTCAACTAAATTTGCATAAGTACGTTGATTATGATAAAATGTTTGAAAAAACATTTGCACATCCTTTAAGAACGTTAACTGATGTTGCAGGATGGCAATTAGAAGAAGTTTCATCATTAGAGGAGTTTTTTTCATGAGTTTCAATGAAATAATGGATCGAGCAATTGATATAAATTTTGCAAATCGTCAAAAGAAATTTAAGTTTTCCCTTTCTAGATTTGACTATTACAAAAACTTTTGTACTATAACTGTTAATACTGGTAGAGGTACAGGGAAAACTAAATGGATACAAGATCATGTAGGATTCAATGATTTAGTGATATTGCCGACATTGGTTCAAGTAGATCATTTTTATAAATCTGTTCCTGATATTACATCAGTTACAACATTTAATTCATCTATGCCTTTTCTTAGAGGCAGTAGAAAAGGTATTGTCAATGTTTATATTGACAATTTTAGTGAATATAGAAATAGTTTTTACTATGACGGTTTTTTGCAAGATTTTATAGCGTCAGAATATGTGGAATTAGAACACACTTTTTTCTTGATTGGGTAAAATAATGAGTAAAAACATAATCATGACCTCAAGATACAATTTCTTTGATTTTAAAGATGTTGAAAATAGTAAAATAGATATTGAAGAAATTGCACATTCTTTATCCAATGTTTGCAGATTTGGTGGACATTGCAAACATTTTTATTCAGTGGCTCAACACAGCGTTCTTGTGTCTAATTTAGTACCAGAACCATTAGCATTAATCGGATTATTACATGATGCAGCAGAAGCATATTTAGGTGATATACCAACTCCATTAAAAATTATGCTTCCTGATTATAAAAGAATTGAAAAACGTGTAGAAAAATATATAGCTAAATATTTCGGATTTGAATATAAGCAGATTAAAGATGTAAGAGAAGCTGACCATAGAGCACTTTTTATTGAGAAATCTATACTCTTTCCTGATTCACCACATTGGGATATTTTTGATGGTATGATCTTAAAGGACACTGAACATTTAGTTCCATTACCACCTATTTTAGCTGAAGCAGCATTTTTAGAAAGGTATAAAAAAATAATAATAAATCATTAATGATGGTAACAATAGTCCCATCAATAATAAATCAAAGACTATCATTTTAAAAAGGAAATCATATGAGTATTTTAGAAAAGCTAAAGAATGTTGGATCTGTTAAATCAGAAACAATTGCAGAATCTGCATTCTTCAAACCTAAAGAAGTTATTCAAACTTCTATCCCAATTATTAATGTTGCATTTACTGGTGAATTGACAGGTGGATTGGTTTCAGGACTAACTGTGCTTGCGGGCCCGTCCAAACACTTCAAGACGAATCTAGGATTAGTTGCAGTAAGAGCATATATGGATAAGTATGAAGATGCAATATGTATTTTCTATGACTCCGAATTTGGTGTAACACCTGAATATCTTTCTGCTCATGGCATTGATGGCAATAGAGTATTACATCTACCAATTGAACATATTGAACAATTGAAATTCGATCTTGTCGCAAAATTAAAAGAAATTAAACGTACAGATAGGGTTATTATTTTTGTTGATTCATTGGGCAATCTAGCATCTAAAAAAGAAGTAGAAGATGCTGAAAATGAAAAATCTGTAGCAGATATGACTAGAGCAAAAAGTATTAAATCGCTTTTTAGAATTATAACACCACATCTAACACTTAAAGATATTCCTTGCATTGTAGTCAACCATGTGTATGAAGAAACAGGTATGTTTGCCAAAACAGTTGTTAGTGGTGGTTGTCTTGCAAAAGGAACCAAACTTCAAATGTTTGATGGATCTCTTAAAGAAATTCAAACTATTGAACCTGGTAATATTGTTAAAACTTTAAATGGCAATAAACCTGTAACTCATGCATGGAATCCTGAAACATTGGAAAATGGTGAACCAGAATGTTTTGAGATTGAATTTGATGATGGATATGTGGTTACTGTATCAGAAAATCATCCCTTTTTGACAACAACAGGTTGGGTGGAAGCAAAAGATTTAACAGATTCACATGAAATAGTCAGACTTGGTTAGCAAAATACATAATTGTGGAAAAACAGCACAAAACTCATCTACATTTAAACGTTGGCACTTTGATAATTGTAAGGAGAAGAAATGAAAATTAAATCTATTAGAAACATTGGTAAGCGTCAAGTTTACGATATTTCAGTTCAAGATGCAGAGCACTATGTGCTAGAAAATGGTGTTGTGACTCATAATACAGGTGTTATGTACTCAAGTAATCAAGTCTTTATCATTGGAAGAAGTCAAGATAAAGAAGGTACAGATTTGGTTGGATATAATTTTACAATAGTTGTGGAAAAGTCTAGATTTGTTAAAGAAAAGTCAAGATTGACATTTCAAGTAAAATTCGACGGAGGTATCAATCGTTATTCTGGTCTAATGGATTTAGCATTAGAGTCTGGTCACCTTATTAAACCGTCAAATGGTTGGTATCAAAGAGTAGATCCTACTACAGGTGAAGTATTCCCTACAAAATATCGTGCCGCAGACTTAGATGCTAATAAAGATAAAGTCTGGAACAACATTTTAATTGACAAAATCTTTAGTGAGTTTGTCCGCAACAAATATAAATTAGCAGTAGCAAACATTCAACACGATGAAGGAAATGATCATGATAAAGTATGAAATTACAAAACAAGCTACAGAATCAGGATTTAATTATATCAGAATAACAGGTGGTAAGTTTGAAGATATCATTTTCAGCTATGGTAAAGTCACGATAGAAGAAAATGAAGATAAAACCAATGCAAAATTAATCTTCGATTATACTATTCAAATAGGTTCTATTAGTGAAGACGAAAAAGATGAATTTGGACAATATACGGGTGAAATTTTATTGGATTTGATAGATCAGCAATTGCATACAAATTCTGTTGTATATGCTGGTGGCACAGATTAGAATTTGCGTTTTCTGTTTCTTGTTGTAAAATTTAATTTTAATCAACGTAAAATAACATGGATAAAGTTGAACACGTTATATTAGAAAATCTAATATCTAATGAACCTTTTGCACGAAATGTTTTACCTCATTTAAAAGATGAATATTTTGATAATAGAGTAGAGAAAGCTATTTTTGTTTTTATTAATAGTTTTTTTAATGATCATAATAAACTTCCTACTAAAAAGATTCTTAAACTAATTGCAAAAGAATATCAGAAATTTAAACAAGAAGATTATGAAGAAGCAATAAAGATAATCGAAGATTTTGGCGATAAAGAAGACAACATTGAATGGTTGACAAATAGAACAGAAAAGTTTTGTAAAGATGCTGCTCTTTATAATGCATTAAGACATGCTATAGCTATAGTTGATGGTGAAGATAAAAAGTTTTCTTTAGAAGGTATTCCTACACTTTTACAAGATGCGTTAAGTGTAGCATTTGATAAGAATGTTGGTCATGATTATATTGAAGATGCAGAATCCAGATGGGAATTTTATAACAAACGTGAAGATAAAATACCATGGCCTTGGGAAATATTTAACAAGATAACAGGTGGCGGTGTTTCAAGAAAAACTTTAAATTTGTTTTTCATGCCACCTAAAACTGGTAAAACCTTAGCTATGTGTGATTTTGCTGCATTTTGTATCTTAAACGGTTATAAAGCACTTTACATCACTTTAGAAATGGCTGAAGAAAGAATTGCTGAAAGAATAGATGCAAATCTTTTTAATCTTACTATGCCTGAGATTGAAAAAATGAGTAAAACCGCTTTTATGAAAAAAATGTCTGATACATATAAAGGCAATTTAGTAATAAAAGAATATCCTACAGCAGGCGCACACGCGGGACATTTTCAAACTCTAATTGAAGAATTAAAAACTAAGAAGAATTTTATACCAGATATAATTTTCATAGATTATTTAAATATTTGTGCTTCTCAACGAATGAAAATGGGTGGTTCGGTAAATACTTATCAATACATTAAATCTGTAGGTGAAGAACTTCGTGGATTGGCTATACAATATAATGTACCTATGATCTCAGCTAGTCAAACTAACAGATCAGGTGTTGGTAATTCTGATCTTGGTGCAGAAAATTTATCAGATTCGTTTGGAACGGCCATGACCGTAGATTTCATGATTGCGGGTGTGAGAAACGAAGAATTAGATGGTCTTAATCAGATATTATTCTCTCAAGTATTATCACGATACGGAGATATTAATTATTATCGTAGATTCGTCATGGGGATTGATTTACCACATTTCAAATTATATGATTTAGAAGATTCTGCTCAACAGTCTGTCAGTGAAAGAGGCGATACTGATGACAAACCAGTCTTCGACAATACAAAATTTGGTAAAAGACTGTCAGGAGGAAAAGAACTTGACTTCTCTTGATGATTTAATCTTTGCTCATTATCAATAATTTAAAGAATCATTTTTAACAAAAACAATAGGTTACAGATTTTTGTTGCTTTTATTATGTTCTTCTATATAATGTTAATCATTGAATGATTAAACAAAGGAGAGCAGAAATGGAAGGCATTAATTTTATTGGTGCAGCAGTTACTTTCAACACGCTCCGTTCAGAATTTGCTGATTCATGGAAAGAATTTGATTGTATCATGGATGCACCAGAATATGCACATATGGGAAGCATGTTAAATACAGTAGATGCGAATGGGAAAATCAGGGCATATCCTCGTTTTTGGAATGTTTCGGACGATCAATAAAGGAAATTATCATGTTTTATATTATTCGTGAATGTTTGATTGTGATTTTAGTCAGTGGCATTTTGTCATTGTGCGCAGTTGAATTTGGTGTCAAGAAATGAAAATTAGGGTTTATTCAGACATTCATTTAGATTGGTATGCAGTAAATTTTAATCAAACTAGATTGTATGACCCTGCTAATCCGTTTAAAATGTCAAGTCTTTTTTGGTATCCACCAGAATTACCAGACGATAAAGAAACTACTTTGATTTTGGCAGGTGATCTGTGGATAGGTCATAAATGGATTGAATGGGCAGGTTATTCTTGGATTAAAGATGTATCTGAAAGATTTGAACGCGTAATTGTCATTGCAGGTAATCACGATTATTGGCCCGAAGGGAAATGTTCAATCATGAATTGGGCCGATAAAGGTAGAATGTATCTTCAAGATATGAACCTACTCAATGTCCATATTTTGGATGCATCATCACTAGCAGTAGATGATTATATCTTTGTAGGTGCAACCCTTTGGACTGATATGTTTAAATGTTCACCATTTGCCATGATGAATCTTAATAAAATTATGGCTTATGATGGAAAGATCAATTATGAATTCGTGGGTGATTATAGAACTATTTTTACCTCTCAAAAATGGGTTGAATTGCATTATAAACATAAACGATACATCGAAATTGTAGCCAAAAACAATCCTGATAAAAAGATTATTGTAATAACTCATCATGTGCCATTAACCACCTTAATTGATCCTAGTTATCAAGGTGATGAAAGTAACGCTTATTATGTGAGTGACTTATCAGACTTGATTTTAGACAACGATAACATTAAAATGTGGTGTTATGGCCATACACACTATCAGCATGATGGAATGTTTGGTACTTGCAGATTGGTTAATAATGCTGTAGGTTATTCAGGGGAACATTTTGAGCAACAGAATCGAGTTAAACATGAGGTCATTGAACTATGACAAATCCAAGAATCATTCCAATTATAGAAAATGGCGTGGTAACTAGCATTATTATCAAAAACGGTGGTCCTTATTGTAAACTATATTCTGGTTTCTCTATTGTTAATAATATAGTTGAAGAATTCTTGGATGATTTGAATAATGAACACAAAACATTTGATACGAAAGTAGAATTGTAATGACTATTCCAAAATTTGAAATGAAAAATCGAGTGATTCCAATTGTTATTGCTGAATCACTCATTCCTAAAAATATAGATTATTGTTATACTTATGAAAACGACAAACAAAAAACATGTCCTTTTTGGGAATTCATTTCTGAAGATAATGCATATTGTAGTTATCTAAAAATGTCAGATTGTGACTCTGAACATGGTTTATCGTTACTTTGGGATCAAGTTAAAGAATGCGGCATTGGGATTTCAGAAATAGAATATTTATATGAAATGGAATTTGACGATGAATAGTAATGTTATACAGTTTTATGAACCGTCTCAGATGAATTTTATTCTTAAAAACAAAAATCAATTTATTGTAGATAGACATGTTTGTTCTTTTTGTTTAGAACCAGTAATTAAAGGAAAACATGTTGCTGACAGTAATTTAAATTTAGCTATTTGTTTTTCTTGTATCAAACTTTGTAAAGAGAAAATAGACAACTCATGAGTTTTCTTGAAGAAGAGTATTTAAGACGAATATCATATAAACTTAGAAATTTCAAACCACAAGGAAATCATAAGTTCAACTTTAGTTGTCCTATATGTGGTGATTCTTCTAAAAAGAAATCTAAAGCAAGAGGGTATGCATTTGATAAAAGTGGTTCATTAATCATTCATTGTTTCAATTGTGGTTATGGTGCATCTTTTGGAAATTTTCTTAAAGAAGTTGATCCTTTGATGTATCAAGACTTTGCAATGGAAAAGTTTAAAAATAAATCTTTTAAAGAAGCCGTTAATATTCTACCTGTAATTAATGTTCCGGTAGAGACAAAAAAGTTTATTCCGAATGTTTTTGCATCTCTGCCTTTAGTGTCATCTTTAAATAAAGACCATGATGCAGTTAAAGAAATCAATCGAAGAAAAATACCAGATGCAGAGATTTATTTTGCAGAAAATTTTATTGAATGGTCTAAAGGAAATAATGATAAATTCAAAACTTGGAAAGATGAAGACCAACGAAGATTAATATTTCCTTTTAAAGCTAAAGATGGTAGAATCATAGGTTATACTGCAAGAGCTTTAGATGGACATGAACCAAAATATTACCGTATCTTTTTCGATACAGATGAAAAAGAACGTTTCTTCGGTATTGATCGTTTAGATGAATCTAAACAAGTCTATGTATTAGAAGGCGAAATTGATAGTTTGTTTATCAAAAATGCCATTGCTGTGAGTAACGGTAAACTCGATACATATTATAATCCTGATGCAATTTATATTCCTGATGTAGATATCAGAAATAAGGAAATTATGAAAGGGGTAGAAAAATTAATTGATCGTAATTTAAAAGTATCTTTGTTACCACATGATTTACCAGGTAAAGATATAAATGAATTAGTCATTAATGGATTTGACTCTGACAAACTTCTTGATATAATTAATTCGAACGTGTATCAAGGATTAAGTGGAAAGTTGGCATTTGCCAAATGGAAAGTCGTTTAATTTTTAAAAAGGAATAAAAATGAATTATGATGAAGATAATTTCAACAACACTTGGGAATTTACGTATTTTAATAATCGTACAAACGAAAGAATAAGTATAGTCAGTGAAATCAATGAAGATTCAACTTGGGAAGAGGTTTTAGATGTGTTTGATCGCTTCCTAAAAGCAACCGGTTTTGTTTTTGACATTAATGATGTGTTAACTTATGTCAATGTTGATGGCGAAGATAAACGAGATAAACTTCTGAGATTTAACTGTGATACTAATCAATTTTAAAGAGAAGGTTTTAGTTGATTCTGTTACCGGGGACATCGTAAAACCCAATTGTTGGGATGATCTTATTCCATATCTGTCTTATGTGAAAAACCGTGGTCACGAAACTATGGCACAACATCTTTTAGAAGAAGTGTTTAAAGGTGAAAAGATTATTACTAAAATGATTCAAGCATCACAGAAGCATTCTCATGAACATACCTGATCTTATTAATGGCGCGTTTGAAGCATCTGGTGGATTTTTTATAATGAATCATGCCAGAATACTCTACAAAGATAAAACGGTAAGAGGTGTAAGTCTAGTCAGTAATTTGTTTTTTCTCATATGGGGTATCTGGAACATCTATTACTATAGACACCTAGAACAGATAATTAGTCTTTATGGTGGTTTATTCCTGACTATTTCAGGAATTGTTTGGAACAGTATGATAATTTATTATTTAATGAAGGAGAGAAGTAATGCAAGAAATTGAAATTGAAGACCGTAAACAACAACTAATGGCAATTGATGTTGCAAAATTAGCACATGAAATTAACCGAATTTATTGTAATAGTATTGGTGATACCTCACAACCCACATGGAATGATGCACCTGATTGGCAAAAAACATCAGCTATAGATGGTGTGCGGGCACACACAAATAGTGATCTAACACCAGAACAATCACATGCTGCATGGAAGGCATATAAAGAAGCAGAAGGATGGAAGTATGGTCCTGTTAAGGATGCTGAAAAGAAAGAACATCCGTGCATGGTTGAGTATGATATGTTGCCTCAAGAACAACGAGTAAAAGATTATCTATTCAAAGCAGTAATTGACAATCTAAAGGCATTTCTATGATAGAAAAGCTTAAAGATAGAAATGGTTACAAGGTATTAAATCATGGCTTTGTAGCATTAGTAGAAAACATGGGAAATGACCTAAGTGTAGTAAGAAATGCAAGAGTTTCTTATGATGCTGAATGGAGAGCAGGGGAAGACGCTGGAAAGGATGAAAAGTTAATTCATTATCTAGTAAAGAATGGACACACAAGTCCATTTGAATCTGTACAGTTTACATTTGATGTTAAAGCGCCAATTTTCGTGTTTAGACAGTGGCATCGTCATCGTACATGGAGTTTCAATGAAATAAGTGCAAGATATTCTGTTTTACCTTCTGAATGGTATGTTCCTGAATTAGATCAGATTACTACACAACATTCAAGCAATAAGCAAATGCGTACAAATGAACAAAATGAAAATGCATCACAGATAAATTCTATTATAGACAATCAAAATTCAGATGCATATGCTAAGTATGAAAAACTTATTGAATTGGGTACACCAAGGGAATTAGCACGATCTATTCTTCCTGTTGGTATGTATTCTCATATGTTTGGTACAATAGATTTACATAATCTAATGCACTTTTTGAGATTGCGCTTACATGAACATGCTCAGTATGAAATTCGTGTTTATGCAGAAGCAATGTTAAAATTGATTGAACCTATAGTTCCAATTTCAGTAGCAGCATTCAAAGAAAAATTTAACATTCAGTAAAAAGGAAAAGAATTAAATGAGTATTACACATCCAGAATTAGTAAAAGCATTAGCAAAACCCGGACAAGAAATTGTAGATTCTATTTCAGCACAAGATGCACATCTACTTCATATGGCTGTAGGTGTTAGTGGTGAAGCAGGTGAATTACTTGATGCTGTTAAGAAAGCAGTGATTTATCGTAAACCTGTTGATATTGAAAATATTAAAGAAGAACTTTCTGATCTTGAATTTTATATCGAAGGTATTAGACAGATTTTTGGATTTACTAGAGAAGAAGTGGTTCAATATAATATTGATAAACTTAAAAAGCGTTATCAATCACTTTCGTATTCGGACAAAGCAGCACAAGAACGAGCAGATAAACAGTAAAATGATCCATAAATAATCATCTACAACGATTAAAAGGAAAAATCTTGATCAAAAACATAATAAAAAGAGATGGATCGTTAGAAGAATTTACCCCTAATAAAGTTAATGGATGGGGTGAATGGGCGGCTAAAACACTTGGTACTAAAATTGATTGGTCTAACATAGTTCTTAAAGCCGTTGCAGTTTGTCCTGAAAATTGTCCTAGTGAACAATTACAAGAAGCTCTTATTAAAGAATGTCTTGTAATGAAAACATGGGAATATAATCGTATGGCAGGTAGATTGTATTCAGCATTAATTCATAAAATATTTTATGGTGATAAATTACCTACTATAAAAGAACTTCATCAAAGAATGCGTGACGCTGATATTCTTATTGATATGAAATATACCGATGAAGAATATGCTGAATTAGAAACATGTATAGATCATAAACAAGACCTTAAATACCCGCATTATCAATTAAATCAGATCCGTACTAAATATGCATTAAGAAATAAAATAACAGGTGAAGAATATGAAACACCTCAATTTGTTTATATGCGTATGGCTATGGCACTCGGTTCAGAAGAAAAAACTGATAAACTGTATCATGTTAAACAATGGTATGAACATTTTTCTAAAAATCGTATAAATCCACCTACTCCAAACTTTGTTAACCTTGGAACAAAACTTCGTGGTTATGCGTCTTGCTGTTTATATACTACCGATGATTCTGCTCCAAGTCTAGCAGCAGGTGATCATATTGCTTATATGATGACATGTATGAGTGCAGGGATCGGTTCACATATTAAAACTCGTTCATTAGGAGATGGTGTTAAAGATGGATTGATTAAACATCAAGGAAAACTTCCTTATATTCGTTCTATGGTCGGTGCAGTACAGGCAAATCTTCAAAATGGTCGTGGTGGTGCGGCTACTTTATTTTACACTGCATATGATCCAGAAGTTGATACCTTGCAAAAACTACGCCATCCTTTAACACCTGCAAATAAAAAGATTGCTGGTTGTCATTATAGTTTTGGTAGTAATAAATTTTTTGCTAGAAAGGTGGCTAAAAATGAAGAGATACATTTGTTCTCATATGCAGATGCTCCTGATCTTTATCATGCTCAGTTCGATAAAGATACAGAAAAATTCGAAAAACTATATGAAGAGTTTGTGGCATCAGGAAAAAGTAAAGGTGTAAGAAATGCTCGTGATGTTTTGTTAGGTGCTATAACGCAATCGTATGAAACTGGTGTTCATTATACACATCAGACAGATACCATTAATCATCATACACCATTTAAAGAGCCGATTTATTCATCTAACTTGTGCCTTGAGATAGCAGAACCAACAAAATCATTTGCTTCAGTTAAAGAATTATATGAACCATATAAAGAAGGTAATGGTGAAATCGCATTATGTAATATTGCAGGTATAATCGTAAGTAACATTGAAGACGATGAACAATATGCTTCTGCTGCTTATTATGCATTGAAGATGATTGATCGAACTATTCATATGACATCTTATGTATTTAAAAATTTAGAAGATACAGCAAAATCTAGATTGAATGCTGGTATTGGAATGTTAGGATTAGCACATCTAATGGCTAAGAAAAAACATTCTTATGCTGGTCAAGAAGGTAGGAATTTTATACATGAAACTGCTGAACGACATGCTTGGCATGTTATTAATGCGTCATTGAAACTTAGTAAAGAATTGGGTGTAGCTCCTTGGATGCATAAAACAAAATGGCCCGAAGGCTGGTTGCCATTAGATACATATGAAAAACGTGTGGATGAATTAGTGACTGTTCCTTTGAGATATGATTGGGAATCATTGCGTAAAGAGATTATTGCTAATGGTGGCATTAGAAATTCCACTTTGATCGCGTCTATGCCGGGTGAAAGTTGTTTAGAAAAGCACACTAAAATAAAAACTGATGTAGGTGATAAATCTCTTTTTGAAATAGGTTTATTGGGTGGATATTCATTGACAGAAATGGAGAATTTTGAATTAGAATATTCACCGTTGATCGGAGGAAGATGGATTGAACTCCGTAAACCTGTTAATGTACTAAGTACGGATGGATATAAGCCGGTCACTAAGTTATGGATTAATGGATATGTCAACACTTTGACTATAGAATTAGAAAATGGTGAAACTATAACAGCGACACACCATCATAAGTTTCTAGTCAATGATAATGGCACGAAAAAATGGGTTATGTGTATGGACTTAAAGGAAGGTGATGATATAGTAGATGTAGCTGAATTGTAAAAAGAAAAATGTTCATTGACATACGAAGAATTAATAAATTTGATTAAGGAATATGATGAAAATAAAATCAATAAAAGTTGATGCAGAAAAATCGTTTACATATGATATAGAAGTTCCAGATACACATGATTATGTTTTAGCAAACGGTTTAGTAGTACACAATTCAACTTTAGCCGCTGGCACTACAAATGGGATATATCCTATTCGTGAATTGAGTCTTATCAAAACAAATGAAACTCAAGTTAATTATTGGGTAGCACCTGATTCCACAAAATTAGAGTCTCATTATGATATTGCTTGGAATATTGATACCTCTGACATGATTAAGTTCTATTCCATCGTTCAAAAATGGACTGATCAATCAATTAGTGCTGATTTGTATGTTAAGGTTATAGGTGACCAAAAAATTTCAAGTAAAGAAATTGTCCAAAATTATTTGGATATGGTTAAATATGGTATGAAGACTAGATACTATGTTAATTCATTAACTAGTGAAGGTGTTAAATTAGATACTGATGTTGCTTTAAAAACTGAACCTTTAGAGGAAGAAAATGATGAGCGAGGATGTGCTGGTGGAGTCTGTACCCTGTAATGTATTCAATGTAAATAAAACTGTATCGGATTATCATGAAAAATCACCTTTATTCATGGGACCAAAACAAGGTTTATTTGATACCATAAACAAACATTATCCAAAGATATGGAGTCTTTATAAGACGATGAAATCTTTGGATTGGAGTGAAGATGAATTTGATTATTCTCAATGTTTAATGGATTTTAAAACATGTCCTAAACCTGTTTATGATATGATGATTAAAACTCTAGCATGGCAATGGGAGGCTGATAGCGTTGCATCTCGCAATATTGCGCCATTGCTTGCACCTTTTATAACTGATAGTTCGCTTTGGGCTGCTTGGCAGAGAATATCTGATAATGAAGTTCTTCATGCCGCAACGTATAGCGAAATTGTCAGATTGAGTTTTGATAATCCGGAAGATGTACTAAATGAAATATTATCTGTAAAGGAAAGTCTTGCTAGACTTGATAATGTGAAAAATGTCTTTGATAGAACATTTGAAGTTAGTCATCTCTATGCTTTGGGTCAAATAACAGACGAAGAAGCATATGATCAAATTTTTCTGACTACAGTTGCATTATTGATATTAGAGCGTATTCAGTTTATGTCTAGCTTTGCTATAACTTTCACTATATGTGGTTCTGGATTATTTCAACCTGTTGGGAAAGCTATTCAAAAAATTGCTCAAGATGAATTAGAGGTACACGTTGAATTAGATAAAGAAGTTATTAGAATTGAACTTCAAACAGAACGTGGTAGAAAAGCATTTGAACGTCTTAAACCTATTATAAATAAGTTATTTCATGAGGTAGTTGAGTCTGAATTAACATGGACTAAATATCTTTTTAGTGAAGGACGTTCTTTAGTTGGTGCTACAGAAACAACTATTTCAGGATGGGTATTATTTGCAGCAGCAGACATTAATAAGTTTTTGGGAATTGATTCACATTTAAAATTCCCGAAACATAATCCGATGGCGCATTTAGAAGATTGGATTAATATCGGTAAAACTCAATCTGCACCACAAGAACAGGATAATAATCAATATAAAGTTGGAACCATTATTAGAGATGATTCTAATGAAACATTTGATGTAGATTTTTAAGGAGAGATAACATGTCTAGAAATCCAATAACTGGTGATGAATTAAAATCACGAGTAAATAATAAAGCATTTGAGGATGGTTGGGATAGGATTTTTGGTAAAAAGTTTAAAGAAGAAGAAAAAGAAAATAATAAAATAGAAGATAAGGATGATAAATGAAGAAAGTTATTTTTTGTGACTCTTGTGATGCAGAGTTCACATTAAATTATAAAAGCAAAGATGAACCAAAATATTGTGTATTCTGTGGTGATCAAATAGATTTAGATTGGAATGCTGATTCTGAAAATGAAGATGATGTACTTATTTGATTGATTTGATTAATTCATCATGAAAGTTTGGTGTTTTAGTAAACCATTTTTTAAATATCTTAGTTCTGATATTGCTATTGAAACATAATGGATCAAACATTGAACCTGTGAAATATAATGCGGCTTCTTCACCATATAGCATTTGTGCTTTAGTTTCACAAAATATTAAAATCTCTCTTTTGAAGTTCTGATGGCCTTCTTTCTCCAAGAGAGATTTTATTTCATCTGATGATGACCAATAATCTTTCCAGTCACTTTCAGTCTTAATTTTTGTTTTTTTTCCTTTAGTGATTTTAATCTTTGTGCTATATAACATTTTTCTACCTATGTACCACATACCTGTAGGTATGTGTATGATTTTATAGAGAAATCCTATTGCTTTTTCAGGCACTTCTGTTACTTCTTTATTTTGATAAATCCACATAGAATCAATAAGTTATAAAATTTAATTGTAAAGTGTATTAAAATCATTATAATAACAATTATGATGAATTATTTATAAGGAGATTGAAATGGGTTTGGACATGTACCCTGATGATACACCTGCGAAAATGATCTTAGAAAAATCTTGAATAAGAGTCCAATGTCAATGCATTTCTACTATATGACTGATTGGTAGGATTTAATAATAAAAATCAATGGGTTACAAATTTTTGTTGTTTTTACATTATAATTATATATAATATTATACATTGAATTTAACGATTAAACAAAGGACAATATTATGTATATGGAATGGGATTATGATAGTCTTGCAAAATCGTTGCTTTCCTTGATAAAGTATAATAATGGATTTTTCAAGTCCACTAAACAAAAAAACTTCCTGATGAAGTCGATGAGAAGCATTTGGTTACATGAAGAAGATGGTTTACAAATTGGCGCAGCAAATTATTCTGTAGATATAACAGAAGCAACAGCGATTTTCACGCTCACTGGATATGTTCGTTGGGCAGAATATGGACATAAATCCGTTCGTCCTATTGGTTTTGCTTTTGTTTTTGACGATCTAGGTATTGTTAAACAGTACAAATTGCATTGGAATGTTAAGGAAACAATTTCAATTATAAATAAGAACAAAACGGAATTGATATGGTCTAGAGACGAAACAATCGAGAAACCGACGTTTAAGGATTCTATTGAAAATACAGAATCTACTTACGTTGGAACAGTTGGATCATTCATTGAACTTGAAGTAAGAATCAAGTCAATAAAAAATGTCGGTTCTGGACGTTTCGGCGACATATACAAGACTGACATGACAGACATGAACGGTAATAAGTTGATTTATTGGGGTGTAATGACAGGCACACGAGTTGGTGATGCGGGTTATAACGTTAAAATCCGTGCTAAGGTGAAAAATCATCAAGAATTCAACAATATGAAACAAACAGTGATCAGTTACACTAAAATTAAAGATTAATAAATGATTAAACAATATGGAACTGAAATGAAAAAATATGAATTTACTGGTGAAACTAAAACTGTTAATAGTATTACATTAAATCGTATTCGTGCATTGAATGATTTTAGTAATGTTAAATCTGGTGATCTAGGTGGATGGATTGAAAAAGAATCTAATCTGTCTCATGAAGGTAATTGTTGGATTTATGATAATGCTATAGTATATGGTAATGCTAGAGTATACGGTGATGCTAGGATATCAGGTAATGCTATAGTATTTGGTTATGCTGAGATATATGGTACTGCTATAGTATTTGGTTATGCACAAGTGTATGGTAATTCTGAAGTATATGGTAATTCTGAAGTATATGGTAATGCTAAAGTATATGGAGATGCCAAAGTATTTGGTAATGCTAGAGTATACGGTACTGCTAGAGTGTTTGGTAATGCTAGAGTATTTGATGATGCTATAGTATTTGGTGATGCTGTAATATGCCAAAACATGAAAGTCAAGTTTTCACAGGTCACTGAAGATTTATCTAATCGTGAAAATTTGATTCAAAATATCTAAGCACAAACAGGTCTTGGTGTATTTGATAATGAAGTTTATTGTTTCAAACATGTGAGACACAATTTGACTTCACTTCATGATCCAAAATTTCAGTATAAGGTCGGTGAATGGATTGAAGCAAAAGAAATTGATGAATCCGATAAACCATGTGCTGCTGGTTTACATGTATCTCATGCTACATATTGGGAAAATCAATTAGGTAAAGCTATTTTGTATTGTAAAGTAAATCTTGATGATATAATAACGGTACAAGTAGGTAAAATACGTTGCAGGAAATTGTTTGTAGTAAGTTTCAGAGACTACGAGGTGTTTTAATGAAAATGTATTTAGACTTAGATGGTGTATTAGCCAATTTTGAAAAAGCTGTCACTAAAGTAACAAAACAATATTATTGGGGAGATTATTCAGAAGAATTTTGGAGATATATTGAAAAAGAACCCCACTTCTTTTATAATTTGGATGTGTTACCTGATGCTTTAGCTATGTTTGACCAGATTTATTATGCACACGCATCTAATGTTGAAATTTTAACTGCTCTGCCACACCCAACTGGTTTGCTTAATACGGCGGATCAAGATAAACGAGCATGGGTAGCAGATATAGTTAACCCAAATGTGAAAGTCAATACTATTATTGGTGGAAAAAACAAAGTGAAATATCTCGAAGATAATTCCGGTGCGGTTTTAGTGGATGATTCAAAAAGAAATATTGATCTTTGGTTTGAAGCTGGTGGTATTGGAATTTTACATACTGATTCACATTCTACAATTGAAAAACTAAAGGTGTTAAAACTACTATGAATAAATTTACTTATCATAAAGACGGGTCTCAACCGTCATCGGATGAAATTTTTGTATTCGGTTCTAATTTATCAGGCATTCATGGTGCAGGGGCTGCAAAACAGGCTATGAACGTTTATGGTGCAAAATTCGGTGAAGCAATAGGAATTACTGGAAGATGTTATGCTATTCCAACAAAAGGATTAAACATTTCTTTTATGACATTGGAAGAAATTAAACCATATATTGAGGATTTCGTAAATTTTACTTATTATTATCCTAAATTAAAATTCTTTGTAACTCGTGTAGGATGTGGGTTAGCAGGATTTAAAGATGAAGAATTTGCAATTTTGTTTAAGTCATGTAATAATAATTGTAATATGCCTGAACAATGGAAAGTTTATTTAGAGGAGAACACATGAGTCAAATAACAGATGATGGTAGTATTATACCGAGCAACCCTAAAGATCAAGAAGCAATTCTTGATGCTATCAAAGAAGCAGATGAAGCTCTAACCAAAGCAGAGATTCAAAAAGACGCAGTTGCAGCCATAGTAGATGAAATTCATGAAAAATATGAAATCAATAAAGGAATCATTCGTAAAATGATTCGCACTTACCACAAACAAAATTTTAATAAAGTGGAACAAGAATCTGAAGATTTTATTACTGCATACGAAACTATCGTAAAAGGTTAATTATCATGGCAAGAATGTCTCAACAGGAAAAAGGTCGTCAAATTTTAAAAGATAAGACCAAATATCCTGATTTCAATATCATGGATTATGATGCATCAGTTAGAAATAATTTATCTTTCTATAATTTAGAAATTGACAATAAGTTAAAGAAAAAATATGCTATTGATTATTGGAAAAATACAAATAAAAATGTGGATTTAATTTCACAATTAAATGATAATTGGTTTATTACTGTGGGTGCTGTAGCTCATCTCTCAATGAGAGGCATTGAACTATCATCAAAACATAACAAATGGTTATCTGATAAATTTGAAGAACTAAATTCTTTAGCAAAATCTATCAAAGAAGATGATACTGAAACTCCCAAATTGACTATATCCAAGGAAGATAAAGCTGAAATGGAAATAACTTTTCATATCGGTGAATTAGAATTCGCATTGGACAAAGTAACATCTGGTGAAGAAATGATAAATGTAAAAGAACATTTATCAAAATATCAGTTATCTTCTGCACAATTAAAGAAAATCGCGGGATGGTTTAAACCTAGATTGGCTGAATTAAAAAATACTTCAGATGAACAAATAGTTGAAAGTTATGCTTTTTTAGGAAAAAAAGGATTAAAGAAATTAATCGAAGCTATTGAACTCATAATTTCATCATGTGAAGTGAAATCCTCAACTAAAGTTATTAGAAAAACTAAAACTAAGAAAGTTAAACCACCCTCTGTTATAGTTAAAAATGTGAAATTTTTAAAGGAATTTCTTGACTTAAAAATGAAATCAATTCCACCTGAAAAACTTATAGGTGCATCTGAAATATGGCTTTATAATGTAAAACTGCGTAGAATATTCAAATATGTATCATTAGGTAATGATGGGATTTCAGTAAAAGGAACATCATTAATTGGATTCGATCCTGAAAAATCACATGGAAAGATTGTTAGAAAACCAGATGAACAATTAAAAGGATATGAGTCCATGACTAGCAGACCGATGAATAAACTATACAATGATATTAAAGCAACAACATCAAAAGCAACAGGTAGGCTGAACGAAGATAGTATAATTTTAAAGATTTTTTAAGGAGAAACAGATGAGTGAAAATATGCAGGTACCAATGACACCAGAAGAAATTACTAAAAAGAAACGTCAAGACGCAATGGCTAGAGCTAGAGAAGCTAGAAAATTAAAACAAGAATCTAAACATACGCAGATCAATACTGATGAAAAATGGTTTACTCTGTTTAATACCATGTTGATTAACCGTGAAGCTAAATCTCAAAAAGACGTTGAAACCGTAATTACAGTCACAGATTTAATCTATCAAGATTTGAAGAATAAAGGCAAAATATAATGACTAAAGTTTTGGTTGATTTTAGTCAAGCTGTCATTTCTGCATGTGCGGTTCAAGCAAATGAATTGAAAAGTCAAGATAATATTAAAGATTTAGTTAAACATATTGCATTAAATATGATTCTTTCTTGGAAAAAGAAATTTAATGGTAAAATGATCTTGGCATGCGATTCTAAATATTATTGGAGAAAACAAGAATTTCCATATTATAAAGGACACAGAAAACATAAACGTAAAGATGACGGGTTTCTTCCATGGGAAACCATATTTGAAACTATCAATGAACTAAAACAAGAATTAAAAGAGAATTTTCCATATACACTTTTAGAAGTTGATGGTGCAGAGGCAGATGATATTATTGCTGTTCTGTGTAAATATTTTCAAGAAAATGAATTGATCCAAACTGGACTTATTGAAGAACCAGAAGACATTGTTATTATATCAACTGATGGTGATTTTGGTCAATTACAAAAATATTCCAATGTTCGACAATGGAACAATGTTCAGAAAAAATTCATTAAATGTACTAATGCTAAAGCATTTCTCAACGAGCACATTATGTTAGGCGATAGTGGTGATAATGTGCCGTCTGTTACTACAGGAACTAAATGGGCTGAAGATAGAGCAAATAATATATCTGTCAGAGCTACACCATTGAAATCAAGTAGACACACAGATTTTATTAATAATGGTATTGAAGCATGCATATCTGAAGATGAACGGAAAAATTGGTTACGAAATCAAATGTTAGTTGATTTTTCTAAGATTCCTGATGATATAAATAATAAGATAATAGCGGAATATGAAGACTATATCAAACAAGGTGGCAAGGCCAAAATCTTTAATTATTTAACTAGACATAAGATGAAGCTTTTGTTGGGATCAGTCGAAGACTTTTAAAAGGATAATTATCATGATAGAAAATAAACAATGGGGCAAAAGCAAAAATATAAAAAAAATCCATGCTTTTGAAATGTTAAATGAAATTGAAAAGGCAAAGGATGAAGAAAAACTTCAACTATTGAAGAAATATGGTTCAGTTACACCATTAAGTTTTCTCCTTTCTTTGAATTTCCGAAAAGATGTAGTTCTTGATTTACCGGAAGGAATGCCGCCATTAGAACCTAATGAAATGGATACAGTAACACATCCTGATATGATGGGAACATTAGCTACTCAAATTCATCGTTTGAAGAATTGTTTACCTAATAACAATATAAAACCCTTCAAGAAAGAAGAAATATTCATTCAAGTTCTAACAGCTTGTCCAATGAAAGATGCTGAAATCGTTTGTGCGGCAAAAGATAAAGCACTTGAAGAATTGTATCCTAGTATTACATCAGAATTAGTTAAAAAAGTTTTTCCATCTTATGTGAATTAAATAATGAAACAACGAGATAAAGAACTTTATATTGATATTGTAAAACGAATAGCACAACAGTCCAGAGCTATTCGTTTACAAGTTGGCGCATTATTGGTCAATGATGGCAATATGGTATTTGGATATAACGGTACACCTGCAGGATGGGATAATAAATGTGAAACCGAAAAATACACTGATTTGGATTTTGATGATGATTCAGACAATTATGATCCTCTAACAAATAGATATTATAAATTAGTTACCAAAGATGAAGTAGTTCATGCTGAAATGAATTTATTTAAAAAGGTAGCTAATAACGCAAATATCATCAAAGGCGGTGTGTTATTCTTAACACATTCACCATGTATTAATTGTGCCAAACTATTTCTAAGTATGGGACTCGAAGAAGTTATTTACCTAGAAGATTATCGAAGCAAAGATGGTTTAGAGTTATTAAAACGAGACAACATAAAAATAACCAAATGGGTGAATGATGCCGACATATCTTTTTCAATGTAATAAATGTAATAGCAGTTTTGAAACTATTAAAAAAATAGTTAATAGATATGAACCGTTAGATGATCCATGTCCTAATTGTGGTGAAGTGGGTGGAATAGAGTCAATAGTTACGGCACCAGCATTTTCATATTCTGCTGAAAGACTTCCCGTTAATGGTAAACTGCGCGAAAAGTTTCAACAAATACATGAAAATACACCTGGTTCAAGACTTAACACTGTATCTAGTATCACAAAAATTTAGGAGAAAATCTTGAGATTTAAATCAAATCCTGTTATTATTAATGCAATTCATTGGGATGGATCTGAAATTGCCTTAAATCAAATTAAAGCAATGGCTGCATCAACACCTGAGCTCATTCAATATGCTATAGCATCTAATACGCTTTATGTATTAACACCTGAAGGCATCTTAGCAGCAAATATAAATGATTGGATTGTTCAGTTACCAGGTCCTGTTTATTTTCCAATGAATCCGAGTATTTTTAACAATTTTTTTACTTTAGCAGAATGATAACGTTACAACAACTTTCCAAGATGTTACCTAATAATCCAAACCCTGCAATGTGGTTGGATGCATTAAACATCGTCTTAGAAAAAAATATGATAAACACCAAAGAAAGAATTGCTGCATTTATCTCACAATGTTCATATGAATCTACAGATTTTACGGTATTACATGAGAATTTAAATTATAGTTCCTCTGCTCTAACTAAATTGTTTCCGTCTTATTTTCCTAATTCCACTTTAGCAAATAAATATGCTAGACATCCCATTATGATAGCTAATAGAATTTATGCAAACAGAATGGGTAATGGTGATGAAGAAAGCGGAGATGGTTATAAGTTTTGTGGTAAAGGTATTATTCAAATAACAGGAAGAGGCAATTATGCAGATTATAGTAAAATTGTTTATAATGATGACCGTATTATTGATAACCCTGATCTACTTCTCCAACCGATAGATGCGATAGGGTCAGCTGCATGGTTTTGGACAATGCGTAAATTGAATTTTTATGCTGATACAAAAGACATCGCAGAAATAACAAGAAGAATAAATGGTGGTGAAACTGGACTAAATGATCGATTAATAAGATTTGAACGTGATATGAACATCCTAAATGTTTCTACATAACTTTTTACCTAAAATTGAATTAACAAGAATAGATTCCCCAAATGGTCGTAAATATTTAACACCTGAGGGGAATTCTTATATGAGTGTAACTACCTTTCTTGGTCAACAAAGTAAAGAAAGTATAGATGAATGGCGCAAAGCAGTAGGCGAAGAAGAAGCAAATAGAAAATCTAAACAAGCAACGGATCGTGGCACTGCACTTCATCATGCAATAGAACAAATGTTAATGAATGAAGAAAACGTTATCATAACTAATTATTTTGCCAAAAACATTTATAAAAGTTTCTCTAAAAAAATAAAAGAGAAGGTAAATAACATTAGAGCATTAGAATATCCTCTTTATTCTGATGTAATGAAATTGGCAGGATCGTTAGATCTTTTTGCTGATTGGGATAATGTTCCATCTATTATTGACTTTAAGACAGCAACTAAATTTAAAGACAAATACGAAATTGAATCTTATTTTTTGCAAACGAGTATATATTCTTATATGATCGAAGAAAGATATAAAATCAAGGTACCGCAATTGGTGATAGTGATAGGTGTAGAATTTTCTAATGATGTTCAAATTTTTGTGGAAAATAGAAACAACTTTAAAGAAAAAATAATAACACTTTTAAAGGAAAGAAATGACAAAAACAGCAAAAACTAAATCACCTGATAAAGAATTTTCTAACAGTTTTCTACTTTTTGGCAAAATAGATAGTGAATCTGCATATGAAGTTTGTAATTGGATTCTTTCAAACAATTTTATAAAAGAAAAACACGAAAGTTTAAATCTTTTCATAAACAGTGAAGGTGGAGAATTGACTGCCGCCTTTGCTATCATTGATACTATGTCAATGTCTGCTATACCTATTAAAACAATAGCTTTAGGCCAAATATGTTCTTCAGGATTGATGGTTTTTATGAATGGTGCAAAAGGTAACAGAATATTATTCCCGAACACCAGTATAATGAGTCATCGGTTTAATGCTGGTTCTGATGGGAAATTTCATGAGTTAAAAGCAATTCAAAAAGAATTTGATTTAACTCATGAAAGAATGGTTAATCATTATATCAAGTGTTCTGGTTTAAGTAAACGAGAAGTAATTAAAAAGATGTTACCTTCTGAAGATGTTTATTTGACAGTAGATGAAACCATTGCTCTTGGATTGGCCGATATAGTTTCATCTGAAGCTGTTGAAATTTGACACGCTAAATTTTTGTGATAGAATAATACAGTAAGGCAAAGATTAAATTATTAATGCTGGCAGAGTAGGCAAATTACTCAGACAACCACTATCTTAGATGTGTGGCGATGTTTGCATTTTGTGAGGTTAAAAAAGTGAGCATGCTCTGTTTGAGTTTACAACATGCGAGGCGTAAAGTATCCGGGATGATGGACTTTATTGCCTGAGTTTGAATTTACAAAACTGTCATAAAAGGTGTATTGCAAACCTACCTTGTCTCGAAAGAGTTGATAATCATTCCTCAGTGAAACGTTCCAGCGTGAAAATGTGAACTTTCTGAGTTTTGCGAGTCTCAAAACTCAGTTCATCATTCCTGGTGAATAACATATAAATTATATATAATGGTTATTTAAATAACCTATATAATATATCCTCTTATTAATCAATAACATATATTGAATTATTACCTCTATAACATAGAAATTACTATCGAAATAACATAGAAATTACTATCGAAATAACATAGAAATTACTATCGAAATAACATAGAAATTACTATCGAAATAACATAGAAATTACTATCGAAATAACATAGAAA
>JAEHJW020006288.1_pt1 | contig 77012 bp, 124 predicted proteins | sample 9271431 | NCBI WGS metagenome assembly JAEHJW02 | reverse complement strand
TTTCTTTTTTCTTTCCTCAAACTCTTCTATGCTTATAGGGGGTTCAAGTGGAACTGGCTTGAAGTGATATACTTTTATTCTTGGGTCGCAGGCAATTTTTGACCCATAGTTTTTAATTGCTCTTTTACAAAAGGCATATTCTTCTGATGTTTGTGGGGTGTAAGTAACATAAAGTGGAACTACTCTGTTGTCAACGAGACCATACTGTGATAATGGTTTTAATTTTTCAATAAGTCTGTATGATATGCCTGCTAATGTAAATGAACCTGCTTCAACCTCAAATGGAACGAAATCTTTTTGATGTATTGGCATTTGGTGATTATTGTTTTTGGGCTTAATTAGAATTTGCCCATTCATTCCTCGTACTGGGGCGACTACTATGTCGTATGTTTTGAAATCTTCGTCAAGTAGTTTTACTAACTCTTGGTAAGATGTTTGTGGAAGTGCATCGCTGTCCAGAAAAATTATGTTTAGTTTCTGTTGTTTTGCAACTTCTATAATTTGACTTCTGTTTACATCTACTCTATTGCTTTCTGCTATCATTGGGTTCACTGGATTTCCACTTATCCACCTAAAGAAGTGGGCGTAAAATGCAGTATACCCAATATGTCCTGCTGGTATTCCAACCAAATAACCATTTGATTCAACCATGAGTTAGGAATGATTAAGTACTTTATAATATCTTCTTTTTTGAGGCGTAAAAAACTTTATAAAGGGGGCAATAATTAACCTCTATGAACCTAATAAAAGTTGTTAGTGGTAAAGCACAGACTACCTCTATTGCAAAAACTATACTTGCTCTTGTTGCTGCGTTTGCAGGATTTCTTTTCAGGGAAGCCTATGTGTTTTTTAACCCAAGTTCTTCTTATGGTATAGGAGGGATAGTGGTTGGGATTATATTTGTGGGTGGAGGAGTTGTTTCTATATTCTTTGCAGCACTTCCATTTGTGAATGTGTCCAGCATAAAGGCTCTGAAAAATATACAGAGTACAGTAGAGAATGAGGAAAGTCATCTTACTCCCGCTCAGGTTCAGGAGATTGAAAATTTACTTTCAGTAATTGAGTCATTTGCTTCTAAGGAAGGAGTTTCACTTGCTGACCTTATAAATGAAATGCTTGTACATTCTATAGTGTCGAAACAGTCAACGACAATGGCTTATGCATCTCCATCAGATATTACTATAACAGACCCAGTTAATAACAAATCTCCCGATGCAACTGGTAGTGGGGATTCTGTAAGCAATACTTCAAAGAAAGTGTAGTCTAAAGAAAATTTAAGTATTAAATTCATATATCTTTTTATGACAATTTTTGAGGAAGTTTCAACTACTTCTTTTTCTATTTCTTCTTCACCTAAACCAACTACATATTATGAGAATGTGATTAACTTTTTGCGGGGAATGTTCACTCAACTTAATATTGGGAATGTTTTGCCTTATTATGAGTTAAAAAACTTGGACTTGAAAAGGCAGGGAAATTCTGTGATAATTTATCCTACTGAAATGAAGCAGGAGTATGTTGGATTTGGGAATGAGAGTTGGGGTATTTATGAGATTTATGCTGATATGTATATTATGGGTACAAGTAATGTTGCTCTTGAGAAAGTGATTGCGGGGGTTCACTCATATGTCGGGTCATTCTTTCCTGTTGGGATGTATATAGAGAATGACAAACTGGTGTGGTTAAAAATAACTAATGAGGAAAGTGAGCAGGAGAGAATGAGGGGAGGGTTATTGTATCACTTTGTATTTGAGGTAAGAGTGTACATAACTGAGGTAGGAGGACATTATGGCATTGCCAACTAATATTCCAAACGGGGTTAAGTTTTACTTCCCTATTACTTTGACTTATACTTCTACTTCTTATATGCTTAGTAGTACTTATCAACAGCAGTTATTTTTGCCGAATAAACTGTACAGTACTACTATGTCTAAGTATTTTGCTAATGCTATTTTCTTTGATGGTAATGGTAATCAAATTAATAGTTGGCTTGAGAATATCGGGGGAATTGCCACTGGAGGGACTACTTCGATGTTTTGGCTGAAAATGAACTCTTTTACAAGCAATTCTACTTCATATTATTCTACTTCAGTTTCTACAACTTATCAGCAGAGCAATTTAATTACTTCTTCTCCTATTCCGACTTATACAACCACCTTTTTGCATTCATACAGTACTACAATTTTTATGGGGATGTTTGCGAAAAATTCATTTAATTACTCGGCAACTGGAAGTTCGGGAATGTCTTACTTGATTAACTTGGGGTTGAGTGGTGTTGATAATGGGGAGAATGTTTTCAATTTTTACAATAACTTTACGCAGAAAACTACAACTAATGCTATTTATGGGAGGTTTGTGAATAATACTATTTCAAGTACTTGGATGCCGATGTTTATTTTTAAGCCGACATTTCCTTCAAGTGGGGGTATTATTATTTCCAGTTTAGGGGGTTGGCAGGGTTATGTTACTGGCTATCAAACTCATGTACCAGAGGTTGTAGAGACTATGTTTAACTCTGGCATTAATCAATATGCTTGTGTGGGGATTGTAAAGCATAGGCATGGAGGACTTAATCAGCAACCAGTAGATTTGGCAACTAACATTTATGATTTGCCAATTGGAAACTATGCACCCAAGAGTATTGCGACTGATGAGAATGCTTATATTCAGTTTCAGTACAGACAGGGGGATTATTTTGGGCAGTGGGGAATTGCCTCAAGTATGCTTGGTTCTGGAGGTTGGCTTGGCGGAGGTGTTGCTTTGGGGGGTTATGCGAGGGAAAATCAAACTTATGTAATGAGCGGGACTTTGGGGACTACTTCTTGCAGGTTAGAGTGTAATTATGGGAATGTTAATATGGTGAGTCAGAGTTCGAGACTGACTACAGGAAACCCATATTTAAAGGCGGATATTCCTGCTTTTGTGGGCTGGTATGATTTTGGTGTCTTTAGCGGGAGTAATGTACAATTTTACTGGGTGAGAACGAGGGAATATGTTAATAATATGCCAACTGCGAAATTTGGGACTTTGTATGTGAACAGTACTCCAACTGTGTATAAAATTACGGCACAAGAAAGTTTGGGAGTGAGTTAGATGGCACGACCAACTAAGAGTCAGAGTGTTACTCTTAATGCTAATACTGAGTCTACTACAAATGCAACTACTAACGAAACTGTTAAATATATATTATATAATGGAAATTATACATTATTTAGTACATCATATACTTTACTTGGTGATTACAGTAGTACCTCTTTTATTACTACAACTAACCTTAATAATACTTCTACTACTATTGCAAGTATTAAAATTGTTACTTCAGGTAATAATAGTGTAAGTTCTACATTGAATATAGAAATTCCTGCTCTGAGTTCTATTACTTTGGAATATGCTTATAAATCAACTTCATATACTTCTTCATTCAATGGTACAAAGGTTTCTGATTATTTTACATATATGACTGCTGTAGTTCCGGGTGTTGCTACTACAGCATCACCAAGTGTAACAAGTTTACTTGGAACATCATTAGCAAGTTTTAGTATTATTCCGAAAATTACTGTTTTTTCTGGGGATTTTACTGAAGAAGTTAATTTTGTAATTTCTGAGAAATTTAATAATTTAATGGAATTTGGTACAATTTCAAATATTAGTTTAAGGTCTACTACTAATTTGCCATCATTTTTGTATCTTGGTACTTCATTTGCTGAATTTTCTGTTGTTCCAAATTTAGTTAGTTTTTTTGCGGATATATATGGAAAAAGTAGTTTAGCATTTAATGAGTTATACAATGTTGATGGAAAGTTTTTTTCTAATAATTCAATTAACTTTGAAGAAAAAAAATATTCGGAAGAGAAATTTAGTGCGGAGAATTCTTTTGAGATAAGTGAGTTAATACCTTCAGTTGTGGGGAAATTTAATGGGAATAATAATTTGAAACTTTCACAAATAGGAATTTCTTATGTTGGCGACTTTAATGGTGAAACTTCATTTAAGGTAAATGAATTAACACCATTATTTACTGGGGACTTTAATGTAGAAAATGATTTGGTTTTAAGTGAAAAAACTACTTATCAGGGGGAAAGTTTTGCAGAGAATTCAATACACTTGCAAACAGTTTATGCTTCATTAATAGAAACTATTTTTTCAAATGGAATAATATTAACTGAAAGCAATGTTGTACTTGGGGCATTTGAGGAGAGTGCTTTTATTTCTTTAAATACTATATTTGAGAATGCTTCAAGTTCTGTACTTTCTGCAATTGCTTCATTTAATATTAATAGTATTGTAGAGAAGGTAAATATTTCTGTGTTAGAGCGGGTTAAATTTGTTTTAGAGGAGGTAATTAAATCTGAATTGGACATTACTAATGCTGTTGGGATTTTGAGGTTTATTGCTAATGAGTATACTTTGATTAAATTATTTGAAGAAGGAAAATTTAGTTTAGAGGAGATTTATAATTTGCTTGGGAAGTTTGAGGAAAATGTATCGCTTACTTTTAACAGTAGTTATAATAGTGTTTTGAGTTCACTTAATTCATTTACTTTTTCTGCTTCTGCTACTTTAAATTTGCAGACTATAATAGAGAAAATTAATATGAATGTGCTTGAGAGAGTGAATTTTGTTTTGCGAGAATTTGCTAATTCTTCTTTTAGTATTGCTGAGGTAACTGAAAAATTAAAGTTCATTTCTAATGAATATACTATTGTAAAGTTATTGGAGGAAAGTAATTTTAAGTTTACTGAATTTACAAGTTATACTACTCAACTTATATATGAGGTATTAGAAAGTATTAATTTGGAGAGTTATATTTCTTCTGGAAAGTTTGAGTTTGTTGAGACACAAGCGTTATCATTTCTGGGGACTACTACAATTATTGGGATATTTAAGGAATTGGCTACTTCTGGGTTTTCTCTGATTGCTTTTAGTAATGCTATTAAGGGTTATACACTTCGTGCAACTTTTCCACCATTTGTTTCTACAACTTCTTTTGTTTCTTCATGGACTAATGTTATTGATATGATGGGTTCAATATTGAGAAGTTTAGGATTTCCAGTTACATATTATTCTGATTTGAAGAATATTCAAGTTGACACAGAATATTTAATGGGGGCTTATGTTTTAGTAAGTGCTGAACCAACTCTTTATTGGCATAACTGGGCAAATATGTACACATTTAAATTGAGATTGTATGATAAAAGTATATCATTATCTTTTACAAAATATGATGATGCAATTCAAAAACAAGTTATGTACAAAGTTATTGGAAATAAACTAAATGATGGAGGAATAATAGTAGGTTATAATGCTGTTAGCAATATAAAACCAATGGTGAGGGAAAGAAAAATAGCATTAATTGAATATACTTTAAGAGTATTAGTGATGTATTGATGTTAAAAAAGGAGGGAAAAGAAAATGGTTTCTACAACTTCAACTTATAGTAGTGTTGTGGATATGGTTGGGGGAGTACTGGATGAGTTAGGATTTCCTGTTGTTTATTATTCTGATGTCAAAAGTATTCAGGTTGATACACAGAATTTAATTGGTGCTTATGTTATGGTTGGGGCTGACCTTAATCTTTATTGGCATAATTGGGCTGATACATTTACATTTAAGTTGAGGTTTTATGAAATGGGGAATCCCTCTTCTTTTAGCAAATATGATGATGCTATTCAGCAAAAGATGATGTATAAAGTGATTGGACAAACTTTGACGAATGGGGGGATTGTTATTGGTTATAATGCTGTAAGTGATATAACTCCGATGGTGAAGGAAAGGGGGATTACTTTAATTGAATATACTTTGAGAATACTTGTCTTATACTAAGTACTGGTTAATAAACTTTATATCTGAGTACTACATTGCTGTCTATGGCGGATTTCACATTTCTTGATGTTTTAAACGAAATTGAGCGAGGAATAAAAGGAGTGTTCAATATGGGGGATGGAAAGGTGGAGTATGTTGATACTCCTGAACAGTTTAAATTGAAATTTAAAGAATTTACTGATAGTAAGTTTAGGTTAGCAAATCATATAGGAAATTATATGAAATTTGATTTGGTTAAGTCTGCAATTTCTGACTATACTCCTGTGCAGCAATACTACAAAGATGCTCTGGTTAGCAATGTAAGGAAGGATATTATAAGTGAGGGGAAAGTAGATTTTATTATGACTGTTGCTGTGGGGCTGGCTTCAAAGAAAGGATTGTCTGGGGCTGAACTTGAGGCGGTTAAAGGTTATGTAATAAGCAAACTTTCTTCGCTTGATGGGCGTATAAAAAAGTATTATGGTGATAATTGGGAGAGGTATTTGACTAAGGGTAGTGTTGTGGAGAAATTCATTATTAATTTTCTTAAGAAATATTTGAATAATGGGATTGATGAAATTGCTTCTGTGTATGCTAATAATCTTGGTAAAGGTAATTATTTAAACAGAAATGCAGGTATGACACATATGATGAATGTGAATTATACTCCAGTGGTACAAGACCAAGATGCGATAATTGATACAGGGGAAGACCCTGATATGAATAGCGACCCATATCGTAGAGAACTGAATAGAGTAAATGATATGAAGGATAAGAGGAAAGCACCCAAAGGTCTTTATGAAGATTCGAGTGAGCCGAAGGAATTGAAGTACTGAGGTGTTTAATGGTCGAGCAGAAGTCAGTTGATGATATTATTCCTCCTGTGGTGATAAATCTTTCTAAGGAGATTGGGAAATTGACTTCTGATGTTAATTATTTGCGGGATGATATTACGGCTATGAAAGTTGATATTAACGGAGTAAAAACTACTTTGAATGAAAAAATTTTACCAGAAATAATAAAACTCGGGGCGAATTTGGACTCATATGAGTTTAAGGTTAAGACTGTGATGGAGGATAGAGTGGAGAAGAATTCTCAGAAATTATATGACTTGGATAAAAAGAAACTCATTTTTGCTCGTGCTTCTTTTGTTGTTGGTTTGCTTGGAGGAATTGGGGCAACGGTTACTGTGCTTGAAATTATATTTCATATTTTTGGAGGTGCTTAAATGGATATTTCAGAACTTATAATTAAGGATGATGAAAATAGGCTTATTCAGGGTTATGCGTCTGTGGAGATAATGGACAGGCAGGGAGATTTAGTTCCTATTGATGCTATGCAAAAGGCTATGGTTGCCTATAGTATGAGGGGGGCTCCGCTTCTTTATGGACATCAGAATAAACCTGTTGGGAAAGTAATAAGTTGGAATGTAAAAGAGGACTCTGTGTATGGAGTTAAGGCTGTTGAAATAGTTGGAATGATAAATAAAGGATATAAACTTGAGGATGAAGTTTGGAAGATGATTAAGGAGGGTACTATAACTGGATTTAGTATTGGTGGAACTGCGGTTCAGGTTGCTACTGAGAAGACTACTGAAGGTGTTGATGCAAGAGTATTAAAGGAGATTGAACTTAGTGAGATTAGTCTTGTTGTTGAACCTGCTAATCAGGCTGCGGTTATAACTGCACATAGTATGGCAAAATCTTTAGACCCTTATGAGAATTTAACTGACGAAGAACTGGACAAGAAAGCACAGGAGGTAGTGAAGGATGTTCTTTTTGAATTGGCGAAGAATGGAGAGATAGGAAAGAAGTCATATCCGTGGAAGAAATGTATGGATGAACATCATAGTGCTAAATTATGTGGATGGATTAAAGCACATTATGGGCATAAAGGTATTGGTATGGTAGACTTGTCTGAGGATTATATTATGCACGAATTCATTATTGACAAAGATACGAGGAGACCTTCTACTGCAAGTATGGAAATGTGTAAAAGGAAGGCTGCTGGGATTGTTGGTGATTCTGCTAATGATGGTAGACTTTGTGGTTATATATTTTATTATATAATGAATCAGAGTCAAAGGAAATTTGATGAATGGGTATTGTCTGACGAGCCTATTCCGGAGGAGTGGATTAGAATGCATAATATTCACTCATATTATAAGTACAGGGCTAAGCAGACTATAATGGATGCTGAGAGTTCAAGAGGAGAATTACCAGACCAAACTTGGTATAATAAATGTGTTGCTAATTATGAGGGCGAAGCATCTCCTGAGAAGGCTTGTTCTTATTTATGGTATTCAGGTTACGGTTGGGGAATAACTAAGGAGAATGAGAAACTTCCTGTTGTTGATAAGGAGATAATGGAGATAGAGAAAGGAATGCCAGAATTTGATGAATTGCTTAAGGAGATTGTGGAGATACAGAAGCCATTTGCTGGAATGAAAAATTGGGCGGATTGTATGAGAAAAATTGGACATGGCAAAAAGAAATACTCTAAGGAAGCAAAGCAGAAGATTTGTGGTATGTTGAAACATAAATATGAAAAAGGGATGGATACGAATAACTTAATTTGCCCGAATTGTGGTGGGATAAATTTAACTGAACTTAAGCGGGAAACTTTACTTGTTAAGGAAAATACTGGAGAAGTTTACACTACTTATTTTGATATGATTTGTAAGGATTGTTCTATAGAATTTAGAGAGTATACTTATCCTCACAAAGAACCAATTTTCTTTTTGCTGGAGAAAGGAGATAGGGTTAAGGAAATTGAATGTCCTCATTGTGGCGAGCCGAATGAACTTGAAACTAATGAAAAGGTTAGTGAGTTTAATGGGGATAAAGAGATTGCTTCTTTTGATGTTTATGAGGGGGATTGTTCTAATTGCGGGAAACACATAAAGTATTTTTACGATGTTAAGTTTCCTGACGAGGGCTCTTTTTATGATAAGAGTACGTTAAAAAAAAAAAGTAAATATTAAAAAAGAGGTATTCCCTGTAATGAGATATGGGGAAGGGAAAACCAACTCCTCTTCCAATAGGAGGGGTGGTGTATTTTATATGGTTGCTGGGGACTTAAATCCTTATGGAAATTATAGTGAAGTTGGAGGACTACAACCACTTAGTCAAGTTGTTGGGGGTGGTGATGAAGAGGAGATGGAGGAAGAATTTGAGGGAGATGATTATTTAAATTCTGTGCGGAGAAGGTTTGAAAATTATAGGAAGAAGAGTAGGAGGAAATTTCATTATGGGTTTTTGGAAGTTGATAATCCTATGTATATTCAAGCACCTTCAGGCTTCCCTAAATTTAATGAGAGTGAGTTTTCTGCTAAGGCTTATTTTCTTTTAACTGGAAGGAAAGAATTAGTAGAGGATGAAGATGCTATGGACAGAGTAGTTGCTAATATGTTTGCAAATGGAATGACTTATAGTATTATGGAGAGAACGATTTCTCGTTTGGCTAAAAAAGAAGGTTATGATGCTATTGTTTGGGCAAATGGAGAAAAGCCTTTGGAGATATTTTACTTTGGGAATAATAAAGTAAAATGGTTAAATTGAGTAATATTTCTGATAAAGTTTAAATATTACTTAAATATACAAGTTTATGTCAAAAGTAAATCCTGTAGTAGCACTTGCCCGAAGAAAGGGTAAAGGGCGAAAGGTTAAAAAGGGTGATTTTCTCTGTCCAGTCTGTGGTGAGGAGTTCGATGACTTTGATGACTTCGATGAACATCTTGAAGAAGAAAAAGAATATCGGGGTAAAATGAAGGATAAACTTCTTGACATAGATGAGGATGAATACGAGGATGAGTTTAAGATGATAAAAAACGCAAACAGACAAAAAATAAGAAAGAGTGTGGAAAGAGAAATACTGAGGAGACTTCGTAAGGCTGAAGACGATGAGGATGATTTTGAGGAGGAAGACTTCGAGGAAGAGGATGATGAACTTGATGAGGATATACTTGACAAGTTGGCAGAAATTTCCGAGAAGTTAGACAAAATACTCAATGCTAAAGCACCTGTTGAGGATGAGGAAGAATTCGAGGATGTTGATATAGAACACTCAGTACGTGCTAAAAAGAATGTAAAACCTGTTAGGAAGAAAGAAGAGAGACATAAACCAAGAGAGGCTACTTCTCCAGTTGATACTGGTGAGGATGAAAGAGAAGTAGAGGAGGATGATTTCTCAGACTTCGAGGAACAGGGCGATGAATCTCCGGAAAGAGCAGACAGAAATGCTCTACATGCTGAGAAAGCAAATTACAAGAATGAGGCTGGTAAGGCTAAGGAACTTCCACCGAAGGCTCAACTTAGTCAGAAAGTCGTTTTCAATGATACTACTCCAAGCCAATCAAGTGCAAGCAGGGCTGCTTCTAAGTCAACCAGAGTTGCTCAGATAGGAAAAGCACCTGAAAATGTTTCTTCATACACAACTGAGGAATATATAAGTAGCAATGATGTGAATAAGTCTTCTTCTGTTTCTGATATTTTGCTTGGAAAGAAAAAAGCAAGCGAAGTAATGAAGGAGATAAGGGAGATTAAAAAATCTGTGGCTGGAGAAAGTAGCAATGCATTTGGTGAATATGGAACTATAGGAGGTATCTAAGCATGGTAAGGACAAGAGTTTTAACTTTTCAGGATTTTCAGACGTATTATGAGGGTAATGCTGCTCAGCCTAATTTTTCGCTGGGAGAATATCCAAGTATACAGAAGGCTATAATTAACACAGGTCAGGGACTTGGTGTATGGAATCCTATTTATGGGGCTCAGGCTTGGTATCAGTTAAACACAGAAGCAAACTGGTTTGCAGCCATGCCTAAACTAACATGGGATAAGTCTGGTTTCCGTACAATCAACGGATATACGAGGACTGCTTCAACGATGGCTATTTCGGAAACAGGAACGCTTCCTACTCCGACAATTCCTACAATACAGGTAGTGAAGATTACTCCAAAGATTGCGATAAATACATTTGAAACCTCACAGGTTACACAAATGTTGGCAACGGAGTCGATGGATGATATATACGGTAACCTTGATGTTATCAGAAACTTTTATGCTACAGAGCATGTGAAGTTGATTAATGAGCAGATAGGTCAGAAAGCAATAGGTACAACTGCTGCTACTTCAGTTAGTGGGGCAGGAAGACTTCAGTTTGAGAGTATAGACAGAATTGTTTCTTCTTATGCTGAGGGAGTTGCTGCTGGACTTTCAAGTACAAGTAACCCTACACTTGGGAATGTTCTTAACCCTTGGCTTGGGGCAATTAACAGAGCAAACGGGGCTTCTATTTATGATGCTTATGTTGTCTCTGGTACAACTGCTATGGAAAATAATGACAAAGGAGTGTTTACAGTAGCAAGTGATACATTTACACCTGCACCTCTTACAGTTGCTTCATTGCTCAATACTATACAGGGTGCTAAGGTAAATGGTTCAAATGCTAATGTTGTAGTAACTGGTTATAAAACCTATGCAGCGATAGCAAATCTCTTTCAGGAGATTGTTAGGTATTTCCCGATGTCTGAAACTCCAGTTAAGTTTGACCTTAATGGTATAGAGAGTGGAGAAGGAGTTATCGGTGGTGTACAGGTAAGTACAGTTTTCGGAATACCGCTTATACAGGCAGTTAACACACCTTCAAGCAACGGAAAATACGAAAACATATATTTCCTTGACACAACTGATACAGAAGGATATGGTTACGGAAGACTTGGGGTACAGGTACTTCAGCCTCCAACATATCTCGAAACAACCAGCAGGGACTTTATACTGCTTCAGCAGTTGGCTTACGAAGGTATGTATGAGACCATCGGAGAAATGGTAACTCGTTTCTTCGGGGCAAATGCCAAAATAAGAGATATTACTGGTTATACCGCACTTTCATAAGCGGATAACTTTTTTTATTTTTAAGAAATTTTAAGTACAACTTACTCATTTAGTTTTTATGTCTTATAGAGTAGTGAAAACTATTAAGATTGATTTTTTTACTTTAAAACTTATTGATGAGTTTTTTGATGATGAGGAGAAAAGTGAAGACGAATATAATTTTGTGGTGGAATTTGATGTTTCGCCAAAATTTAGACACGAGGACATCTTTAGTGTTTATACTTATATGAACTCTATGGGATATAAAACTCATAATGAGAATATATTTGTTTTGAGTATGGTGGACTTTATTTCTTCTTATTTTGCTTTACTTAAAAATGGGGTAAAACATGCTGCGATGGAGAATGAGAGACTAAATAGAGTTGCTGGAGAAGAGGACAATCTTTATGCTTAAGTTTAAGTACTTGGGTGAAATTTAGTAATATGTTTTTGCAAACTGGGAATTATAGTAATAGTAAGTGTTCGGTGTGTGGAGGAGACATTATGTATATGAATGGTGAGTGGGTTCATTATTCTGTTATGACAACTAACACTGAGTATGAGAATACGTTTAGTGTTTGTAATTCACTAAACAATATGACGAAAATTTAATATTCATAATTTAACTTCACTGTTTATGGAAAAACTTGACTTGACACTTGATGAAATGAAGTTAGTTACTGCTGCTTACAATGGAGAAGAGGCTTATATTAAACTACCTCTTCCGAAGAAGAATGAGAATGAAGAGGAGAAAACTATTGTTTTGTCTTTCACTGATGTATACTTATTTGATGGCGGGGTAGAAGGTTTTGGAGTAGGGAAAAATGTAGATGTATTTTACCCGAAAATAGATTATGATATTATAAGAAATGTTGGTACTGAGAATCAAATTATTAATGTTCCTGATTTTGTTTTAAAGGCATTTTTGGCTATGAGGAGGAATAAGAAAGTTAGTTTGTATGCTTTTATAGACGAACCTCAAAAAGTTAAAGATGAATTTAATTCTCATTTTTTGGCGTTTGGGGAGTATTATGTTACTTCTATAAGTAAGGGAGAAATCTCTTTTGAAAAGAAAGATAGTAATGTAAGTTTTAGTTTTGTGGATGGAGTGGGTATGGACTTGGACTTGGATATTCTTGAATAAATTTAAAATATATGTTTTGTATTTACATTTATGGAAAATTTGTATGGAACTTTAATGGAACTGGAATTGTTATCTGCCTTTGCAAATAATCATGGTATTGGTATTACTGTAAAAGACAAATGTAGTGAAGATGGACTTTGTGAGCATATTGGAGAGATAAATGTTTTTTTAACTAAAATGAAGCCGGAATATTTTGAATGTGTTTCTACGGAAGACCCTACAAGACATTATAGAATAAATTACTCTGATATAGAGAAAGTAATGTATAGCGAAGTGTTAAATCTTTCTCCAATTTTATTGAAGTCTTATGTTGCTATGCGTGATATGAAGAAAATATTTATTAGAGTATATGAAAAGGAGGGAATGAATTTTATTATTTCAGGGAATTTTGATGTTCCTGCTATGGATAAGGATTCTATTTATTTCACTGATTATAATACTTATTATTCTTTACATATTCATTCAGTACCAAATTATAGGATACTTGCAGTAGTTAAGAAATCTAAAGAAGATTCTGGAATTTCAAAAGAACTTATTGATAGTTTTGATAATAAAGTTTAAATATCTCTGAAGTATGGAGGTTTATGGTTCTAAATACAGAATTAACTAAGACGTTAAATGCACAGGCAACTATACCTAAAGTGCTTGTTGGTACTGCTTCTAATGCAGCGAAGGGAAGTGCTATAATTTCAACTACATATATTATAGAAAGTGGAGGTTATCTCTTTATCAAGGTATTTGAGACTGGTACTGATGTGGCTTCTGGAGATGCTGACCTTAAAATAACAATGACAAATACATTTCAGGCACAGTTTAATCCCTCAACTACACTGAGTACAACTTCATTTGTGGGTGCTGGTGGTATAGTAATGGCTACATACGCTGCAAGTTCACCACTTCCGGTTGATACTATATGCAAAATAACGGTGGGGGCTTCTGTCTCAACTACATCCGATGTGAATTACTCATTTGAACTTAGCGAGTTAATAACTGGAATATATCGTTAATTAAGTGCATAAGTTTAAGTGCATTTAATTATTCTCCTTTTTATGTTTAGTTTAGAGGAGGCGGTTTAGGATGCCATTTCAGTGGTCTGGTGGCAGTACAATGTATGTTACTGCTTCAGATGTTTTAAATTTTCTGAAGTTAGAGCAGTTGTATACTTCTACTACTCAGTATAATATTGATGTAGATTTACTCAATAATATAATAATTCCGTCAGTATGTGATTATATAGATGTAATAACTGGTAGAACTTGGGGAATGAAAAGTACAACTCATGAGAAGTACAGTATAGGGAAACCTGCTTACTTGGGTTGGTACTTGGTTGGTTCGCCTGTTTACTTGCAGCATTTTCCTGTTATTCCTGTTTCTTCTACACATACGCTTTCTCATTTGGGGATTTGGAATGGTACTCAATATGAGGAGTGGGTTGGTGTTATGGTGGAAGCAAGGTGGGGTTCTTACTGGATTGATAATGATGCGGGAATTCTTTGGATTATAGGTTGGTACTGGTATATGGGTTATGAAATTGATGTTTCTTATACTTATGGTTATAATACTGCACAGAAGCCGGGTATGGATGGTCAGATTTATCAACTTGCTTTATATAAGTCTGCTAAGATGTTTTTGGACAATGAGAGATATACTGCTCAAGTTGCTGAGAATGTGGGTGGTATTGAGATGCAAAGATTTTATAACTGGGTCTCTGCTCAGGTGGATAAGTTAGAGGATGCTGTGAAAGGATATAAAATACTTACTGGGTCGTGGTTGCCATGAGGAGAAAGAAGCATGGAAGTCGGTTATCATCTTATTGCGGATTTGGAATGTGGAGACTCTACCCTGTTGAAGACGATGGAGGAGATGAAGAAGATAGTGGAGGAGGCAGTTTTAAAAGGAAACCTTACAAAAATATCTTCAGACTACCATCAATTTCAGCCCTTTGGAGTTAGTGGAGTTGTATTGCTTGCGGAAAGTCATTTAAGTTTTCATTCATTTCCTGAATATAACTTACTTACTTTGGACATTTATACTTGCGGGGAGAATAGAGAAGAGAGAGTGAATGTTGCTTATGAGTACATAGTTAACTCTTTAAATGCAACTGAGATTAAGAAATGGGTGTTAGTACGTGGATAAACAAAAAATAAAAGAACATAGAGAATTATTGCAGGCTGTTAGAGAAATGATATTTGAGGCTCTGTATGATGAGTATGGAAGGGATAAGGTTATACGAAGAAATGTTGGAGGAGAAGCAACCATAACTCTTGTTGGTGTTAATCAGAGGCAAATTGTTTCTACGCTTAAAAGGGTCTTTAGGTAAATTGGACAACCTTTAAATATACTATAAGTATTACTTTTTGTATGGTTAGTAATATTCCTCAGATTTTCCCGACTGCTGTATTTCAGGCAGGGTTTGGGAAAGAAGCAAATTATGGTTCAGGCTATTTAACTGGTACAAATATTGGGGTGTTAGGCGTTGCGATGTCATTGAATACTTTTAACTTGGAAAATCAGTATGATGTGCTTTACAACTTGGGTAGCAGGGTTGGGCAAACTGCTTATGTTAAAGGGTTGAAAGTTTCACTTGATGCTGATTTTGTTTTGGCGACTGACCAGAAAGAATGGTTGTCATTAGTTTTAAATAAGGAGGGAAGTACTACAACTTACTGGACTGTACCTTCTTACACTGGGACTCTCCCAAGTGGGTTTTGTATGATTGAAGACCAGTTGCTTCATTATTATTCTGTATCTGGTTTAATGGCAGATAGTGTTGAAATGAAATTTGAAGAAGGTAAAACAGTTGATGTAACATTGTCAATGACTGGGAAAACTGTTTCTTATTTGAGTACAACTGCACCATCAGGATTGGTCTCCAGTACACTTTTTAATTATCCTTCTGACTTTACTACTTGGGCTGCTGTACAGGTTTCTTATAATGGGAATTATGGTAGTACAACTTTTTCAGTTCAGCCTATAAAGAGTTTTAACTTTTCAATTAAGAACAATATGCAACCTTACTATGGACTGGGTAATATAGACTATATTGCTTTTGTGCCACAGAAGTTGGATGTTTCTGGAAAAATTGAGATACTGCATGATAGTAATATGCTTGAGCATTTTATGAGGACAGTTGAGAGTCAATCAAGTACTGCTGGTTATGATATAACTATAACTATTGGGAATGATGAGTACACGAATCCCTATACTATAACTCTGGAAGGAATTTTTTGGGATAAAGGAGGTTTAAAATTGACTCCGGTAGACCCTGTAGTTGATGAACTTGACTTTAAAGCGCTTAATGTTAAAATAAGTTAGAGGTGATTTTATGAGAGAGGTTGAAGTAGAATACAATGGAAAGAAAGTGAAGGCTGTAATTAAGACTCTTACATACGGGGAATTAATTAAAATTAGGGAGGCTTGTATAGAAACTAAGGTTGTGGGTAAGGTTACTCAAATGGCTGTTAATTTGCCGAAAATGCAGTCAATGATAGTGAATAGTATTGTGAGTTTGCCTGATATTAAAATAAGCGACTTGCCTGCTTCTGAAGGAATGAAACTGGAAGAGATTGCTATGGAGGAGGCTGGGCTTTCGGGCGATTCCTTTCTTACAGAATAATACTGAGTGGGATACTGAATATTACTTGAGGAGATATTTGAATATGACTACTATTGACATTGAGAGTATGAGTGTAAAGAAAATTAATTATTTTGTGAGGTTGCTTGATAAGGAGTTTAAGGAGAGTGCAAAACAATTTAAAACTTAAAAAACTTTTATATACTTTTTTATTATTACTTGTTTATGACATTACTTGAAGATTTTGCTGAGACTGATACATTTTTTGTAATGGGAGTTGCTATATTTTTTCCAATTATAGCATTGTATTATTTCTTTAGGTGGGCAAAAAATAAAACACTTGTACCTTTAATTTGCGTGTTTTCATTTCTTATTCCTGTGCTTGTCCTTGAGCCTTACGATACTACTGCTATTTATGGGAGTAATCAAGGTCTTGCATTTGTTTCATTAACTATATTCTCATTAGCATTTATTTTCTTTTTCATTACTTTTCTTGCAGCGAAAGTAAGTTTACTGAGATATTCTCATGAAGAAAGAATGAGAAATAAGAAGTGGTATAATGAAAATAGGGTTGGGTTTAACTTTGCTTTTAAAACTCCGATACTTATACCGATGATTTTTATTTTACTGTGGCTGTTTCTTTCACTTATTCCTGCAAGTTATATTAGTGGAAGTGCAGGGACTTTCATTTCTGCTGTGTGGTACTTTGTGTTAGTGTTTTACATTGTATGGGTGGTTGGACTTACTTTTATTTGGGCTTTGGTTGTTGGAGAGAAAGGAGTAAAATATGTATCTCAGTACATTTAATTACTCTTAAACTTATATTTTTATAGGAGTAATGTATATCTTTTTGTGGTAGACAAAACCAATATTACTTTACATATTGAGACGGATGTAAATGCCGACTCTTTTGCAAAAATTAGAAAACTTATTACCGCTAATGTTGCAGCCCCTTTAGTAAAGTCATTGGAGAATATGGGAAGTAATTTACTTAAATTTGTTGGAGAGACCAGAGTTATCAGTAATTTGAAAAAACAAGAAGATTCTAAAGACAAAGAAAAAGCATTGAGTGATGCTGGGGATAGAAAGCATAAGGCTATTCTTGGGGCGATAGGAGGAGTAGCAAGTTTGGTTGGTGGAATTCTTGGGATTGCTCTTTCACTTAAGCCTGTTACAACTGTGTTAGAAGCAATAGGTAGTATGTTTAAATTAATATTTTTGCCAATAGGAATGATAATGTTGGCTTTCCTTATGCCAGTTTTGCAGGGACTTGCTATGGTTTTGAACAGCAAGACTTTTCAGGGTATACTTCTTGCTACTACAAACTTTTTAAAATTTGTAACTGGGTTGAATATACCTAAATTGTTTGTTGAGGCAGTTAACAGTTTATGGAAAAAATTGGGGGTTGCTTTCTCCAGTGTTGTAAAAATACTTTCTACTGTAGATAATGACATAATTAATTTTTGGAAGGCTGTGAGAGCAGATTTACTTCATGCACTTATTTATTTAGGTGAAAATTTTATTGTCAAACCTTTGACAGCATTATATAATTTACTTGGGCTTGTTAAGAATTCTATAATTGATGCTGGTAAATTTATTATTAGCCATATAGAAATATTCTTTAATGACATTCTTAGCGGGTTAAAGTTTATTGCTAATATATTTACAAGTGGTTTGAGAGATGCAGCAAATTTTATTATTCGACCTTTTGTTGCAATGTGGGATGGAATACAAAAAGTATTTGTTCCTCCACTAAATGTTATTAAAACTATACTTAATTACATATTTGTTGGAATTAGGGATGTCATAAATGCTATAAGAGGAGTTACTAACATTGGCGGGGACATAAAAAGTATACCTTCTAAAATAGGCGGTGCTGTAACTGGATTCTTTTCTGGGCTTGCTCATTTGGCTTCTGGAGGGTCAATAATTTCTTCTGGTCTTGCTGTGGTACATAAAGGAGAAAATGTTATTCCTGCTGGGGCTTCTCTGAATAATGGTAATGGTACTACTAACATTACTTTGCACATGACTGTGAACGGGGTTACTGATGTGAGAGATTTGGTGGATAAAGTGCAGAAGGAGATAGAGAAAAGGACAGGAAGAATGTTGAGGTGGTCTACTTGAGTGAAGTGTATATGTACAGAATTGATGAGACACTTTCAAGTACAAACCCATATTATAACAACCCCGATTATGATATGGCTGCTGCAATGAGTTCTACTAATCACTATCCATTTTACTCTAACTTTCTTCAACTTAAAGCCCATTATACTTTGAATTATGGTATAACTCAAATGCCAATACCAACTTTGAATACACCTTATTTACTGAATTTAGTTGGGGCTAACTTGGGAGTTACTTTAGACTGGAAAAGTGAAACTCAAGATGATGTTGCTTTTTTACTTACTTATTTTCCGAGTGCCAATCCTTCTGTAAAAATTGTGGTGGACTTAACTGATGTGTGGGGAGGTATTAGTACTACTGCGAATAATTTAGTTACTGAGAAATTTAACTTGGGGAATACTGTTGGAGACGGAGGAATGTTTAGACTTAGTGGAGGTATAAATAATTTTAGTGTAGAGGAACAGGCTGGGGCGGTTGTATGGGATTATAGTATGACTCTCTATGTTGGTATAATGGAGGGATAGTAAATGGGAACGGAAACTTCTGAGGCGACTGTATCTGACTCTACTACAAGTTCTTATTCTGGTGATGTTACATTTACTGTTAGTGTTAATGGAAGTCATATTTATACTAAGACTGCACCTTTGGGAAGTAGTGGTAGTGCTACTTATAACTTGTCTGATGCTCAAACTGGGGCTACTATACTCACACAAGTTTCCAGTCAATTTGGAAATGCAAGTAGTACTATAAGTGCTGATGTTGATAACCCTACTATAAGTATAAGTTATTATTCTTCTATTTCAACTCGAAAAAACATTCATGGAGTTCCAGATGGTTATATTTATGATGCCCAACTTTCTGCCAGTGTTCCTACTGTTTCACTTAACGCAAGTGCAAGTGGAGGAGGGACAGTTGATGTTGGGGGAAGTACAACTGTTGTTATACATATAAGCGGGGGGACTCTTCCTTATAGTGTTACATTGGGTTATGGTGGAGGTTTTATGGTTAATGAGTCAACTGACTCAAGTACGGTTAGTTGGACTTTTGATACTACTTCGAGTGTTATTAACACTAAGGCACAAAATAGTTCTTATGACTTGCAATATGAGGTTACTTGTTCATTGGGGTCTGATATATTATCTACAACTGGGTATATAACTGTTGGGACTAAAGCATTAAGTTTGTCTATTTCTCCGGCAAGTACTACAGTTACTTATACTAATACAGCAAGTCCAGTTACTTGGGGAGGTACTTTAGGAAGTACTGCTGAAACTTCGGGGATAGTATGGTACTTGGTTCATAGTAAAGGAGGGGCTGCTTATAGTACTACTGAGGTAGATAGTTCTGGAGGAATTGAATATTCTTATGCTGTTACTCCGAGTTCAAGTCCTGTAAATGATGCGAGTACTGGTACTACTGCTGTTTATTTTCATGTGGTTGATGCTTATGGAAATACTGTAAATTCGGAAACTGTTTACTTAAAAGTCTTTTTAGCGTTTAATGTTGAAAGTTCTGGGTCTGCAAGTGATGTAAATATTGGTAGTAGTAATACTATTACAGTTGATGCTTCTGGAGGAAGCGGGGATACTTATTACTATAAAATAGTTGATAGTAGTACTGCTCAGACTGTTGCTCAAAGTACAACTACTGCAACTTCATTTTCATGGATATTTAGTTCTACTTCAAGCGTGACTGATACTATACCTAACCATACTTATGTTTTTTCAGGTACGGTAACTAATGGTTCAAGCACTCTTGCTATTCCTGACGTAACTATTACAACTGCTAAATTGGCTATAACTGCTTCAAAGAGTACAAGTTCTGCTTTAATTGAAGGGCAGACTGGAATGAATATTGATGTAAGTGTTAGCGGGACTGATGAAAGTACTGTTGATTACTCTATAAAATATTCTGTTAATAGTAATGCTTTGGGGAATACAACTACTTGGCTTAACGGGGGGTATTCACAAACTTATGCACTTTCTTCTACAAGTTCACCATTGAATAACAAAACTATTGGTACTACTTATGCTGAGTTTGTTGTTGAAAGTTATGGGTATTACTCGACTTCAAATGAAATTAGTTATTACGTTATTCAGCCGCTTGCTGTTAAAAGTTCAGGTTCTGCCTCCAATGTGAATGTTGCAAGTAGTAATACAATATATGTGAATGCTACCGGAGGAGAAGGAGGTTATCATTATGTCCTTACTTATAATGGTGGTACAATTGCTCAAAGTACTACAACTTCAAATACATTTACTTTTGTGTTTGATGCTAATTCTACACCTAATACTCGCACTCAGAATACTTCTTATACATTTACAGGAACAGTTACATCCGGCTCAAGTACACTTGCTATTCCCGATGTAACTGTAAGCATTGCAAAAATACTTACTACAGTAAGTCCAAGTTCTTTGCAGAAAGTATTTGTGGATGAGGTAAATGCTTTTAATTGGACAATTAAAGTTACTAATACTGATGAAAGTACAACTTCATATTATATTAATTATTCAGACATTGGCAGTACTTTACTTACAAATAGTACTACATGGAAAACTGATATGGGTCTTAGTCTAACTTACTTAATGAGCAATAATAGTATTCCTTTAAATGATGCTACTAAAGGCACAAGGTATGTAGAATTTTACACAGTTGACCAATATTCAAATTATTCCACTTCTGCGAAAGTAGCATATCAAACTACAACTGCATATAACTCTGTGCTGACAGTAAGTGGAGTTGGAAATGTTTATGCAAGTGGCACTACTTATACAACTTATTATGTTTCTCCTTTGCAATCTCCAGTTTTTCTCGATTACATAAAGTTTGTAAGTACTACTTCCTCTATAGCAGTAAATTTAGTTAGCAACTGGTACTCCTCTACTTCATTTCCATTTTCTGTAAGTGGGGCTGGAACTCATGTAATAGGAACTAACATTCCTTTAACTTTGTTTCCTGATATTTCTGAACTTCAGGGCTATGGAATTGGAAATACTATTTATTTTGTGAGCGAGGTAATAAATAATCAGGATGGGGATTTGGTTTACTCTACTACAAACTATGTGGGATTATACATTGTTTCCCCTTTAAGTGTTTCAGTAACTCCAAGTTCTGTAGACATAACTGCTGGGCAAACTGGGACTACAACTTTGCATACAACTGTTTCTGGTGGAGGAAATGGCTCGTACAATTATCAGTGGTATTATGATGGAAGTGCAAGTGTAACTTCACAGAATTTTACTGTACCAACTTATTCTTCTACTGCAACCACAAGGTCGCATACGGCTTTTGTTCAGGTAACTTCAGGAAATACTTTTGAGGTTATTGTTAGCCCGCTAATTACTATTAATGTGCTTGGGGATGTTAGTGTTAGTTTAAACGGGGGGAATGCTGTTTATGGTATTGTTGGGAATACTTATGGATTTAGTTCTTCAGTAAAAGGGGGAAAATCTCCTTATACTTACAAATGGAAGTATTATAATGGGACAAGTACAACAAATCTTTCTGCTGGAGGAAGTGTATTAAACTATGTGTTTTCTTCGCCTATAACTTCAGGCAATATGACAGTAACTGTAACTGACAGTAATGGGCGTAGTGGGTCTTCAACTGTTGGGCTTTTTATTTACAGTCCGCAGAATCCCACTCTTTCTGTTTCCTCTACAAACATACTTACGGGAAGTACTACTTTATTTACTGTTTCAACTTCGACCACAGGGAGTCCTTCTTACACTTATGTTTGGTACAAAAATGGTAGCCCAGTCTCAGGAGTAATTTCAAACACATATCAGTTCAGTTCAAACACCGCAGGAAGTTATACAGTAAATGCTTTAGTAACTTCAACAAAAACTAAGTATGCCCAGTTTTCTAACAGTATCACTGTAAATGTACACACTCCTGTTGAAATAACTGTACACCCAACCCTCAGTACAACTAAGTTGGGAGACACCCGCACTTTCTCTGCCTATGCAAGTTACGGACTTCCTCCTTATGTGTTTAGTTGGTTTGTCGGAAGTTCAGTAAGTGCAAATGGAACAACTCAAAGTTTTAATTTCTCCACAACTGTTGCGGGAACATATACTATAAAAGGTAAAGTTGAGGACAATTTAGGGAATAGTAGTACGGTTTCAGTAACTGCTTACTTCACTGGAAATTCTTTGGCGGTTTCTTCTTACCCAACTTTGACCACAACTTACTTGGGAGACTTTGTGAATTTTTCTGCTTATGCAAGTGGGGGAATTTCTCCTTATACTTATTCTTGGTATAAAAATTCTACTAAGAGTACTTCAACTGCTGTGCTTGTCTCAAGTACACAAAACTATACATTTACTCCAAGTAAGTTAGGAACTACTTATTTCTTTGCGGAGGTTAGTGATGCTACTTCTACTGTTGTAAAAGGAGGATTTTTGACTGTTTCAGTTATTTCAACTACTACAGTTAACCCATACATTTCCACAAGTTATGCCCCACTTACAGTTAATGCTTATATTTCAAGTACAGTTATTACTACCTCTTCATCTCCTCCAACTTATAACTTTACTATAATTGTTGATGGAATTGTTGTGCCTGCTTATAACATAAGGTCTTTTAAAACGCTTGATGTTGCGGGTGAAATGACTTTTACAACTATACGAAAATATGTTGTGCCGACTTCAGGAAACCAAGTAATAAATGTAGGAAGTGCTGTACAGTTTTACTTTCAGAATAATTTGGTCTGGACTGGGGTGGTTGAGAATATTCTGAAGAAAAGTGATATGGAATATGAAATAGATTGTTTTGATAACATTTACTACTTGGCTAACTTGCGGGTAAGTTACTCGAATACTACAACTGCAATGAACTTGGGTAGACTCTTTGCTAATGTACTTAGGTTCTCTCAAGTGAATTATAAAATGGCTGTGTTGGGAAGTTCTTACAACGTTGTGTTTAACACCAATGACCCAGTGTATTATGATTTAATGAAACTTGCTACTGTAAATGGCTATAAGAGTTGGCTGGACACTTCTGGAACACTTAATATAACTCCATTCTCTACTACTAATGTGATTGACTTAGTAGAAAATAGTAACTTAGAAATTATTGAAAAAACTAATGATGTGAATTACTACTTTAACAGAGTGGAAGTTGATATGTCTTCTGCGGTAGGTACAACTAAATTTTATGCCTCTAAAGGAACAACCAATACTGCGAATGCAACCTCAACCCCAAAAGTGATAGACCTTACTTTTGTGCAAAATTTCCAACCTTACTTTGGCAATACCATAGCAAAAGAAGCACTTAACTTATTCCCTGATGGTTATAGGTATGCAAAGACTTGGTATCAGTTTGCTTCGGGGCAGAATTATGATTTACTTAATGTAGGCATAGGGGCTCTCTTTAGTATTACTTTTAGGGATGGAACTGTGTGGAATAATATGATACTATATGAGGTAGAGGTTAATCAGACTGGAGTTTACTTATACTTTGCTAACTTTGTAAAAGACGTATGGAGTCAGTTAAATAGTGTTACATTACTCACTTCATAGATTTTATATTCTACTTAACAATAAGGATTTGAGGATTATGACTGAAAGCGTAATTAATTGGAAGGAAGAATGGAATCAGAAAGAAGATGGAGATAAGGAGAAGTACTTAAGAATAACTGACATACTAAATATGACAGTTACAATAAGTGATGCAAAGGTTGATAATGGGACTTCAAAAAAGGATAATAGTTCTTATGAATATGTTATAATGACTACGGACAAAGGAAAGGTAAAAACTTCCAGCAAACCTATTGTAAAGGCAGTAAAGTCTAAGGTACTTCCTGTTATAAATGCAGGAGGGGCAATAAGAGTTACTGTCAAGAGCAAACCTACTGGAAACGGAGTTTACTATTACTTTGTACCGCCTCAATGATTCTTAAAACATTAGAGTCTGACTCCCTGACATTATTTTTAGTTCAGGGAAACATTAAAATTTATACTGTACAAAACATTAGAGGGAGGTGGAGTTGTTCCTGCTGGGACTACTTAATGAGACATAGAGAATGTAAACATATTGAAGAGGTGAAAAATGGTAAAGAGTTTTCTGAATAGCATAAATAAATTAATTGGGGGAGAGTTTTACGAGAAAGAAGTTTATTCAATGTATGGTGTTCCTTCTGTAGGTAAGAGTGTTTACTTGATGGAAGAGACTGCTAATTTTCTTAATGAAGGTTATCGTGTTATATGGATTGATACTGAAGGTGGGTTTAGAGGGAATTGGTCTGTATGGACTCCTGTGTTTATTAACAAGTTTAGTAAAATGAAACCGGACAATTTTCATTACGAGAAGGTACTTGACTTGGAAGGTTTTTGTGGTCTTTTTGGAATGACTGTGGGGCTGGAATATGGGAAGAGTAAAATGGAGGTAACTCCGTTAAAGGTGGAGGAAAAGGATAGTATACTGTACAGAGAATTTGGGAAACTGAAAGGAAAAGTTGCTGTAATTGTAGACAGTTTTACTTCGCCAATTAAATTACAATTTACTTCTAAAGTACAAAATTTTTCAGGTAGGGCTGATGCTGAGAGTTTAATGCTTTGGAATTTAGTAAAATTTGCTGAAAAGGTAAATGGGTTTGTTATATTGTCAAATCACGAAAGTAAGAACCCTACAGACCCATACCATCCGCAAGGGAAACTGCGTGGGGGTGATACGGTCAAATACTATAGCAAATACATAATACAGTTTAATAAACCTATGAAAAAGAGTTGGGCAAATTTCCGCCAACTCATTGCAGTCCGTACGCCCATTGCCCCAGACAATTCACTTGCAGAGTGGGTAAAAATAGACAACGAAGGCTATCACGATGCAACCCAGCAGGAAGTCGAGGGAACACAATGAATTTCCCCGCCTTTCTTCTCTGGACACGCAACCAACCCTTTCCCCGTGAAGTTCAGTTAAACAGAACAATAGTAAAAAGTGAGCAAGAACTCCTCCAAGCCTACACTCAGCAAAACTTTTACTCCTCCATTTTCAACCTCCGCCAAATTTTTTATGAAGAATATGACACGCTCTTTTTTGATATTGATGGAAAACAGGGCGGGGTTACTGAAAGTTTTGGGAAACTTGAAACTTTTTTAAAAAATGTAGAGGGGCAGGTCTCTCGACTTTACTTTAGTGGAGTTGGGTTTCATGTTTTTATTGACTTGGAGAAAGTAATTCAGGGGAAAGAGAATTACCGCCAGTTTAGTAAACAATTTGCTGAGCATTATAATTTACTGGACTTAATTGACCACTCTGCTTTGGGAGATGTGAGGAGGGTAGCAAGAGTTCCTTTTAGTACTAACACTAAATCAATGAAGGTAGTAGTGCCACTTGACCCCGAAAATTTAACTAAGCAAAAAGTACTTGAATGTTCCACCGAGAAAAAAGAATTTGTCCCGCCAATTTTACACAAGTTCAGTTTCAATTTCACCCCCACCCCCTCTCCACCAACCACCCCCAAACTCTCCTCCAGTGAAGAATTTAATTGGGAAGGAATTTATCCCCCATGCATAAATAATGCAGAAAATTTGCTGTATAATGCTGGCGAGTTGGGTCATTCAAGTCGAATTCATTTGGCGACCTTTTTAATTCAAATTGGGCGTGAAGAAGAATTACATAAATATTTAGAAAAGGCTAATGACTACAAAGAGGATGTAAGTAATTATCAAATTAGTCATTTAAGAAATGGTAATTATATGCCATTTAAATGTAATAATGTACCCGATGAAATTTGTAGTTATAAAAGTAATAAGAGAGATTGTCCTTTCTTTCCTTATGTATTTAAAAATATTATTGAGGAGGTTGTGAAATGAAAATTACTAATGTTGTGAATATTAAATATTCTTATGAAGTTAGTAATAGTAAGAAGGATGTTGTAGTATTGTTTGATGATGGTAGTATACTTGAATATAACTATTCTTCTTTTGAACTTCCTTATTTTTATTGTAATACTAATCATATTACTACTTATAATAACTATAAGAGAAGTTTAGTTAGTAATATAGAATATGTTACTAAAGTTATGTTAACACCGAACGGATTTATGGAGGCGAACTTGGCGAAGGTTTATGCTAAGTCTGTGGAATTTGTGAATAAACTTTCGGCTGGGGCTAATTATACTTGTGAGGCACATGTTCCTTTTATTGAGCGGAGACTTGGTGCTGATGGGATTGTTGAGTTTGCGGAAGAACCTAAGAGATATGCTTACATTGATATTGAAGAAGTTAACGGAATGTTAATGGTGGGTTATAAAGATAGTTTGGACTGGGCTTATTACTCTTTTAAAAATGTTGAGGACTTTCTTGTTAAGTGCAGTGAGAATAAAATTACTGCTATACTTGCTTGGAACGGGGAAGGCTACGATTTTATAAGAATGAACAGTAGAATAAAAAAAGAAGTAACTAACCCATATTTACTTATGAGATGGGATATGATGCAGAAGCACGATGCTATGGTGTATTATGCAAAATATACTCAGAGTAACTTAATGTCTCTTGACAAGGCTGCTAAAATTGAGGGGGTGGGTAGAAAGATTGTTTTGGAGAAAAAATTTGAGGACTTGACTTGGGAAGAACTTGTTAAGTATAATGAGAATGATGTGGAAATTTTACGGCAGATTGTTGAGGTTTCTGGCGTGCTGGACATTCCTTATGCTATATCTCACAGGACAGGTATACGTGTAGACAAACTTAGTCCTACTAAAATTGTTGACAATTTGATGATGAAGTTGGGGACATACGTATTGTTTGATAGTCCTGTATCTGCTGTTGATGAGGATTATGAAGGTGCATTCATTATGACTCCTGTTTCTGGTAAACATAAGAAAGTTGGAGTTATTGATATAAATCATCTTTACCCTGCTGTTGTTGAACATTTTGATTACACTGGTGTAAGGTGTAAGGATGTGTATAATGAAGTTAGGAGATTCATAAAAGAATTTAATGCTATGAGAGAGGTTGAGAAGAAACTATTTAAGGAGACTAAAGAGAAGAAATATGATGTTCGGCAGAAGTCAGATAAGGTTTTAAACAACTCTATTTATGGGGTTTTTGGGAACAAGTTTTACAGGTTTTGTGATGTAAATGTTGCAAGGTTCATCGCTGCAAAGGGGAGAGAAGTTAGGCAGAAAATGGAGGACATAATTAAATCATATGGTTATAGACTAATTAATAGTGATACTGATAGTGGGTTTGTTGATGAGATTGAGAAGAATGTTGCGATGAAACTTGTTGATACAATTAACAGAGAGTTATATCCATTTGAGGTGAAACTTGAGAAGTATTTTACTGTGATGATTAACTTACTTGGGGCTGATGGAAAGAAAGTTAAGAAGCGTTATGTTGGGCTGACTGATGAGGGGGAAATTCTTTATACTGGTATTGAAACTGTTCGGGGCGAATACCCTGATATAACTAAAGCGATTGAGGAAAAAGTTATTGAAATGATATTAAAGGAGGAAAAGAGTGAGGAAGAAGTAAAGTCTTATTTGGATGATGAATATAGTAAATTTGGGCAGAGACCATTCTTTGAATTTGTGCAAAGTAAAGTGGTTGACTTGGACAAAGTATATAAAAGTAATACGACTGTGGTGAAGGTATTTAGAAGTTTAGGGAGAAAAATTGAAGAGGTAGAAATTACTAAAAAAATAAAGGGCTCTATTGTTGTGGGAACTGGTTATAAGTTAATAGGGAATGGTGATGAGAAACTTGTTGAGGTAAGTTATATTTTGACTCCTGCTAATGAGCCGATTGGCATTGATGAAAAACTGCCTCTTTCGACTTATGAACATTATATTGACCGTAATTTTTATTGGGATAAGTTTGTTGCTACACCGCTTAACAGGATATTCTCTGCACTTGAATGGAAGCCTCTTGAAAGGAAATACATTAAACCTAAAAAGATTAGGAAATCGACTAATAATAAAAATGCCGTTAAAACTTTAAAAGAAGCGGTTTAAGCGGGGGGAAAACTTTTTGGTGTGTAATTATGCTAATGAGGGGTAAAATACAAAAAAAGAATTATAAACGAGTGCATTATAATAATCGGAGACATTTGGGTACTTCAAAGATTTTATATATTCCTGAAGAATGCAGACCTATGGGAAATTTTGATGTGTTTTACGACTTGGAGAAAAATAGGGTAACTCAAAGTAAAGCATTTACTTGCAGGCTTAATGAGTATTTTGTTGGGGATGAAGTTGGTGCTAATGATGGGGAAGGTACTTATTTTGTGGAGACTGAAATTCCCTTTAGGTTTATTTTTGTGGAGAACGGGAAGTTTGTTGGTATATTAGACATTGCTCAAATAGACAGAACTAACTTTCCTGAAACGGTGTTTGATTATCACGGGACTAAGTACTCACTGAATAATATTCAAACTAATGGGTTAATTTCTTTTTCGGAAGTTTGGGAAAAATATTTTTTGAAATTGCCACTTAACAAAAGTGATGAGGTTTTTAAAAGTCTTCCGTACGAATTTAAAGAATTATATTTGTACGACACGAGAAGACAACCTGTTTATTCAAATTCATTTATTCCTTCAAGCATTGATAAACCTGAAGAAATTTCAAAAACATTAAACGCTCTTTATGCACAAGTTAATGCATTGAATAAAATTGTGAATGAACTTGTAGAGAAACTAACAAGGGGTGAGCAGGAGTGAGTGAAAAAATTGATTGGGAAGAATATGAAGAGAAGAAAGCGGAGGAATTTGAAAGACATAAAAAAGCACTAAATGAATTGTATCGAGAGTATATTTTAAGTAAACTTGGAAAGGTGGCTCCATTAAACATTGAAAATTTTAAATCTAAGGAATGCGATTATGATTCTATGAGAAAAGCAAAGTTGGAGGATTCTGATGAAAGTGTACATTGTGATGGAGAGTAATTACGTGAGACTTGAAAATGGAGAGATTTCATTTGAAACGATGTTAAGAAAGGTGTATAGTACGAGAGAAAATGCAGAGAGATATGTTGAGGCAACTAAGATTTTGTGGAGGTTGCCTGAATTCGAGGTAGTAGAAATGGAGGTTGAATGATATGGATATAGAAGTGGTTAGAAAATGGGCAGCGACAAATTATCCTTTCCTTATTGGAAATGATGATGTTATTATAATGCTGTACAAAAAACAGGTTCTTGGCGAAGAGGTTATTCCTAAGACTAAGGCTGCTGGGTTTTATAGAGAGAGCAGTAGTTTAGTACTGAAGGAGAATTCTTTGATGTTGGCTACTATTGTTAGTGTAGACAATACTTATATTAAGGAGGTGTGTTCTGTTTGTAAGAAAAAAGAATGTCAGCATAATGCACCGAAAGAAAGTTTGTATTGTGTATTTGGTACGGCAGTTGATAGGGCAGGGAAATTTGGCTATAAGGTTTTTACTATTGACCCGAAAATGTTTGAAGTGATAAAGGATTCTAACACTCTGATAATTACGGGATTTCTTGATGCGAGAGAAAACTTCGGGGAGGATAAACTGAATGTTAAAAATGCGAGGAAAGTTAGTATGGAAGAAGCGATGAATTTCATTAAGGCAGTTGACTTTATACAAATGAAAGGTGTGCAGGGAAGAGTCAAGGTTGCTGAATGGAATAACTTTATAACTCAATTTCCTGAGAGTTCGAGGGAGATTGTGAAAACTTACTTAGTAATGAAGGAGGAGGGTGAAGATATTTATACAGCAGTTCAATGAGGTATTATAATGAATTTGACTGAAATTGAAGAGGAAGTAAATAAAAGGTTTCACGCTGGGGTTAGGAAGTGGATGGAGGAAGAAAATGCTAAGCGTGATACTTCTTATTTTCACGTTACCTCTTTAGTATATAAATGTAAAAGGAAAGTTTGGTACGAGTCTCAATATTATGATTTGGTGAACAAAGTTGATGATGCTTCACTTAGTAGGATGTGGATTGGTACTAAACTTCACGAAACTCCTATTTCGGAGATGCATGAATTTCCTGTATGGTTTCAATTTGAAGGTGCAAGTGTAGGTGGAAGAATTGATGAGATTATGGAGATTGATGGGAAGAAGTTTATTATAGACAAAAAGTTTGTTAGTTATATTCCTAAAGAGGCTAATGAACATTATATGGAACAAGTTACTTTTTATGCTGCACTTTACTATTTACAAAAAGGTGTGTTTGTGGATGGGATTGGTATACATTATTATAAGCCAACTGCAAGTTATGATGATGAAGGTGGTAAGGAAAGGACTTTTATTAAACTGCTTACTCAGGAGGAAATATTAAAGTTTACTGATTATATTAAAGACATGGTAGGTGACATTTCTAACCATATAAAAAATCATACTTTGCCTGACCCATATCAATCTTGGTATTGCAAGTATTGTCCTTATAGGTTGTCTTGTGCTGTTGATAGTAAAGAGTTTATAGAACCAAAAGGTGCATAATATGATAATAGTCGACAAATTTGAGGTAGTAAATAACCCAAAAACAAAAGAACAATTAGACAAAATAAATGTTAGTTATCAGGTTCAAGGTCTTATTTCTGGAGATTATTTAATTGAAGGAGATGTCTCTAAAATAGTAATTGAGAGAAAAGAAATAAGCGACCTGTTTAGCAGCAATCACGAGGGGCGGCTTCAAAAGCAAATGGAGAAAATGAATATTGAATACCCTGAATATAAGAAAATTCTTTTAATTGAGGGAAATATTAGTTCAGTTGTTCACAGAAAGCCTATACGGAATAAAGGAGATGTGGTTGATTATGGAGACACACAGAAAAGTTATGCTCGATATTCCGCAGAGTTTAGTGGAATTGTTAGCAGTATTATAACAACCTCCGACATAAATATAATTCAAACTGCTTCTAAGTGGCAAACTATTACTGTTTTAAAACAACTTGATGAGTGGGCAAATGGAAGGAGAAGGAGTGAGAGGAGAAGTGAGGTTGTTAAAAATGTTAATAGGACTGTGGACAGAGAAATAGAGGATGTTCTTCTTAGTATTAAAGGAATTGGCTGGAAGAAAACAAGAGAAGTGCTTGGGGCTTTTAGCAGTATACAGGAAATGTTTGAAGACATTATTAATAATGACGGGAAAAAATTAAAGGATGTTTTAGGTGATAACCTTAGTAAACATATAATAGAGGTATTTACTTCAAAGGTGAAAAAGGTGGATTGATGCGGACTTGTATTAATCACGCTATTAAAATAGAGGAAGCATTGGGCGATGAAGAACTGATTGCTATAGTTCCGGAAGTGATTTCTGGTGAATTATTTACTTTGGTTGATGGGGACAAGTTTGATTACAATGTTTATAAATTGGTGGGGGATGTTGATATAAAAGCGAAGGGTTGTCCTTTTTGTTATATTGAGGAAGTTGTGAAGAAAGAGGGGTATGTTGATGAATTTATTGAAAGACTTAAGAAAGGTGAGTTTGAATGGAAGACGAGTTAGGAATGTGGTTATATCAGGTTACAAAAACAATTCAGGGAGAAGGGCTACATGCGGGTAAGCCGATTGTTCTTGTTAGATTTATGCTGTGTAATTTAAAATGTAGTGCTAAAGAAGGCGGGTTTGACTGTGATACTTACTTTACTTGGGACAAAGAAAGATTGGCAAGTGGTTACCATAGAGAGAATTCAGACTTAATTAACGATATTATTATAGAGTCTGCAAGGTTTAATGATATGATTCCTAAAGAGTATAAGGCGGATATTGTTATGCTGACTGGAGGAGAACCTTTAATATGGCAAAATAATGCTAACTTCATTAAACTTATTAGGGCACTTAAATCTCTTAATTATTATGTAACAGTAGAGACTAATGGTACACAACCACTTAAGAAAGTTACTAAAGAATTTATAAGTGAGTTCTCTATAAGTCCTAAGCAAAGTCAATACCCCAAAAGATATAATGAGAAAAATGTGCCCACTTATTTTGACACAAATCACTTTTGGAAGTTTGTTTGCGGGAATGAGAATGATGTAAACAATATGATTAAATTTTTGAGCGACCACAAAATTCCTAAAGAGGATAAAATATTCGTTATGCCTGAAGGTGGAAACCCAGTTGCATTGCAGAAATCAAAAGATTTTATAAATGAATTTCATATTATGGAGATGCTGATAAAGATGGGATATGATAATGTATGGGAAAGTGAGAGACTTCAAATTATGGGGGGCTTTGCATGAAAGAATTTGTTAAATGCAAGGTTGCTCTAAATGAGAATAAAGAATTAGTGCTTGAAGGAATTTCTGAGGCAACTAAGGAGGAAATTGCAAATTGGCTGGGAAGGAGGAAAAATGCATTTCTTTTAGTTTCTCCTGCTGGACTTATTATTGCTAAGTATAAGTATGATGTGCTGGAAGAGGAACATGAATTGGAGAACTGGAAGAAAGAAAAGAGTGGGGATTCTTTAACTAATGATGACCTTTATAGGTGAATAACATGAGCAGAATAGTAATGGAAGATAAGGTTAAGGAGTTCATGGAAATGCTTGAATGGGTATATGGGTGGACTTTTACTGAAGAGGAGAAAATGGAAACTCCTAAAAGAGTTGTTAACTTTTTTGAAGAATTTTATGAAAATGGAAAGTATGGGAAGTTTACAACTTTTAAGCCTCCTTTCAATTTTGACAATATGATTGCTGTTAAGAAGATTTCTTTTGCTTCGATTTGCAGCCACCACTTACTTCCTTTTTTCGGGACAGTTGATGTAGTTTATATACCTACTGAGGAAATATTTGGGCTAAGTAAAATTCCGAGAATAGTTACCAAGTTTGCTTCAATGCCTCAGACTCAAGAAAATATGACAGAAAATATTGCTAAGTTTATTGAGGAGAATATAAGCCCTAAAGGAATTCTTGTTGTTAGTAGGGCAACTCATACCTGTATGAAAATAAGGGGGGTAAAACAAGAAGATGCTATTACTGAAGTTGCTGTGGCTAAGGGAGTAATAAGAACTGATGCTCGAGCAAGGCAAGAGGCTTATAACTTGACAATATGAGGTGAAAATATGATTTGGATTAGAGAAAAGAAGTTAAGTAAAAAGGAACTTGAAAATGCACTTAGTATATCACAAGTAGAGGTTTCTGATATTGTGATGAAGACTTATTCTGTAGAAGAGTTTGCGGAAAAAAGTTCAACTGTTTTACTGTATAGTAGGTCGAGTACTGTAGATGTAAGTAGTATTGTTCCAATAGAATCAAATGATAATGGTGATAAAAAATGAAAGTATTAAAAGGAAAGGGAAACTCTATTAGGGAAACTGTGTTTGACGATGACGAGGTTGCTCTTAAGATTACGTATGATAATACAGGAGAAATGTCTTTAATGGCATACTATACATTGTATAGGAAAGGAGATGAGAATGATATAATTGTGGTTCTTAATGAATTTGAAGTACAACATTTGCTAAACTTTGTTAGAAAACTTCAGTAGAGGTTTGGGAAAGGGAGGAGAAGTAAATGGTAAAGAATAATGATGACTTTAGAAATTGGCTTCAAGAAAATGTTAATAAATATCCTTACTTTAGAAATGTTAAGGTTCAATACAAAAAACAAAAATATGTAGTATATCTTGAAGGTTGGAATAGTATATGTTTTACTGAAATACAAAATGTTCCATATGACGAAATAAAAAATTATGATGACCATGAGTTAGAAGATTTGGCTATTAATTTGAGTTATGATATAATGGAGAAGGAGCGGTGGGATGGTTTCTTTTATTTTTACAATGATGAAATAGGAAATTCTAAATATTCTTATGGTGTAACTGTGTTTTATAGGGCGGTTAAATGAAAACTTTTATTTTTGAGAATGTGGGTGCAAGTTATTTTGGGAGTGGGCATATTATAGTTACTGCTGAGACAGCAGACAAGGCTATGGATTTAGTTATTAAAAAATATAGCAGTAGGAAATTTATTAAGAACTGCGGGGAGAAAAAGTGCATTCTTTCTGAATGTTTGACACATAGAATTAGGGAATTGAAGGAGAATGATATTATGTATATAGAGGGATGGGAGTAAATGAAAACATTTGTAGCAACTGAGGTTCTGTGGAATTGGGGAGCGGGAATGATTGTAGTTAAGGCTGAGGACAAAGATGAGGCAGTAAAATTAGTTATGGAAGAATTAAAGAAAGAACTGGGGGAATATAGAGCGTCTATTTTGTATGAAGATTGTTATGAAGATGAATACTCTGAGTACAGAGATAACAAAGATAACGAAGGTTGTCTCAAATGTAAATTGAGAGAATTACAGGATAATGAAGTTATATATATGGAAGGTAGTAGTTAAATGAGTGGTGGGCATTGGGATTATCAAGATGCATTAGAGGAGAACTACAGCATTGAAGACTTGCCGAAAATTATTGAGGCAGTCATAAAAGTTTTTCATGCTATAGATTGGGCGGAGTCTGGTGATACTTTAAGAGAGGATGCAGAGCATGAAATATATGATATAATGCATAAACTTGGGGATGAGTTATTTGGGGATTATATGCATGGTGATGATTAATGCAGATATTACTGAGGCATTGTGTTTGTGGGCATAGCAATTTAGAGCATTCAATGAAATTTGTGGATGACTTTAAATTAACTAAAACTTCAGATTGTGATGTATGCGAATGCAATGATTTTGAGGAAGATGAAAAACAGGAGTAATTGTATTGATTGGTAATAACTTAGAATTAAATTATTTAATTTCTATTGCGAATGTTATAGTGTTGATAGTGCTAATTCCTACTGTAATTAACAAAAAATCTTTTGTGCCGAGATTAACTTCTATTCCAACTGTGTTTGGGCTGGTTATATTTGCTTTTGTATTCTTTGATGAAGGACTTATCATTGGTGGTAGTATGGAAATGATTTCTGCTTTCTTCTGGGTATTTATAGTATTGGCACGTGGGAAATGATAATGATGTGAAAACGGAGAAATTGTTATATAAGTGTTAGCAATAACATTTTATGACTGATATTTATTTGAGTGGGATAGAAGGCTCACTTGATGAAATGGAGTTAATGTTTGAGAGTGGTTATAAACTTACTCATTTAATGACGGCATTTCCCTCTTTTAGAAAGAATGAAAACTTTATTACTAAGTTAAAAGAAATGAAAGAGAAGTACGGATTTAAACTTATTGTGGACTCTGGAGCATACGGGTTTGTTTTTGGGAAGCAGATAGAGAAGGGAGAAAGTCATAAAGGTTGGCATGATGTTGCTTCTTTTGTGCAGGAATTTAAAGGAAGAGAGGATGATTACTTTCAGGAATATTTTAAATGGCTTAAGGAAAATAAAGGCTTTTATGATTATGCAGTTGAACTTGATATTCAAAGTGTAATAGGACAGGAGCAGGTTGATAAATGGCGGGAACAACTACTTGGGTCGGGTCTTCCTATTATTTATGTTTTACATTTGAATAGCGGGGATACCATTGAAACTGTGAAGAAGTTGAAAGAGAAAGGAGTAACTTATTTTGGAATTGGGGAAGTGAAATTGGAATTTAATAAAGTTATTCAGGTTGCCCGTGCAATTAAAAATATGGGGCTGAAGTTACATTTGTTTGGTTATACTCCTAAAGACTTGTTTAAACATAAGGCATACATTACAAGCGTGGATAGTTCTACTTGGTTGGGCGGAAGTAAACTTGCTAATTTGTTTGATGTGAAAGGAAAGTCTTTGGTAGAGAATAAAATAACAAGTGATAAATTAATTGCGAAAAATACTTTGCGGAATAGTTTCTTTGATATTTTTGGGAGGGATAAGGTAGAGAGTGAGATAAAGAAAAATAAGTTTTGGTATTATAACTTCTGGAATGCTTGGGCTTTTCAGAGATGGGCAAATGCAAACAATGGTACTAATGCGGGTTATAAACAGGACTTAATTGCTGCGGAAGAGGGAAAGGTTGTGCTTCCTTCTTGGGTTAATGAACTTGATAAAAATGGAATGCCAAAGGCTAAGTATTTACGTAGTCGTTTTAATAATTATAGGTCAGGAGTTTATGCTCGTGGAATACAGCAAATGAGTGTGTTTTGCGACCAATGTCCTGTTGGTGGTCAGAGTGTTACTGGTCAACCTTTGTGTCCTAAGTATGAATCACATGGACTTTGTTTTTTCCAACCATATTGGAGTAAGTTAGGTAGAAATACAAGAAACAAAGAGCAAATAATTAGAACACTTGAAGATTTATTTGCTGGAACTTATGAAAGGTATATGATGGCAAAGTGGACTGAACAACTTACTGGAGTGGCTGATAAGAATGTAACAGCACTTTACAAAGAGTTAGTAACTTCACTTGAATTACTTAACAGAGTTAAGTTTGGTGTACAAAACCTTAGTACAGTTAATATGCTAAACATTGGGGAAAACAAAATACAAATAAATCAGACGGATGAAGATACTCTTAAAAAGGTACGGGAATTCTATGGAGAAAAACTTGAGCAGAAAATAAGAAAGAAAATTGAGAAAGATTTACTTGGAACTAAAGAAGTAGAAGCAGAGGTAATAAATGACACAGAGAAAAGTAACTGAAAAGGATTTACTTTCACCCGTGTTATTTGCTATGAATGTATTGGGTATAATTCCACTTCGTTACCAAGCAGATTTTTTGGAGGATGAATACCCAAACATTTTGTTTGTTGGTGGGAGACAAATTGGGAAAAGTACTATGTTGGCTATTAAGTCTTTATGGAATGCATTTGTGAGACCACAGGAGGATATACTAATACTTGCTCCGACAATGAAACAGAGTAAAATTGTTTATGACAGAATAATGGAAATGATACAGAAGAATGAATTTATTAGTAAACATGTGGTTAGGTTTAACTTGGAGGAAACTCGCTTTGATAATGGAAGTAGTATAAGGTCTTTAACAACTGGAAAGACTGGGGAGAACATAAGAGGTTATAGTGCGACAATGATTTTCTTTGATGAAGCAGGAGAAATACCTGACAAAGTATTTGCAACTGTTGAACCTGCTATGGCTGTCAAAGGAAGACAACTTATAATAAGTGGAACACCAAAAGGGGCAAGAGGATATTTCTACCAAAATTATATTCAAAACCAAACTTCAAAGAGGTGGCACTTATACAAAGTAAAAAGTAAAGAAAGTCCTTTAGTTACAAAAGAATACTTAGAGGAGCAAAGAAGAATTAGGACTGATGCTGAATACCGCCAAGAATTTGAAACTGAATTCATTGATGAGGTTGGGTTATTTTATTCCTATGAACTTGTGTATTCTTGTAGTGAAGATTATGAATATTCACTGGAGACTAAAGAAAATTGTGATTATTATATTGGGGCTGATATAAGTAGAAGCGGGGAAGATGAAACTGCTATTGTAGTTATTGAAGTTCCGCACGATGAATCACAGCAGATTAAAGTTGTTTGGGCAGAAGCAATGTCTTACCCAGACTTAACTGTCATTGCTAATGAGATAGTAAATAAGGCAAGGGCTATTAATGCTAAGAAAATATTTATTGATGTTATTGGGGTGGGGGCTGGTGTGTATGATATTGTAAAAGAGATTTTGGGGGGAAGGGCGATGGAAGTAGAACTTGTTGGAAACAGAAGGGAAACTGCTTATAGTAATTTAAAAATATTTTTGGAGAAGAGGCGGTTAGTACTGAATATTAATGACGAGAAAATGAGAATGCAATTTTCTTCCTTTAAAGTAGTGGAAGGAATGGCGGGGGGATTTCACTTGAAGAAGGAGAGGTATTTCCACGAAGATTTGGTGGATGCTCTTGTACTGGCGGTGAATGGTATAACTAACCAAGAAAGGTTTTTTGTTTTTGAAGGTGTGGAGGACTTGGGGAAAATATACTCAAGTTTTGTTATGAATAACTTAACAAGAGAAATTAATAGCCCAGTTGGACTTGTTGCTGCACCATATAGGGGAATTAACACCCCTATTACTTTTTATGATGATGAGACAGGGAAGATTTATGACTTGTATGGGAGGGAAATCAAACCTGATGATAAAGAGCATTCTGAGAAGAAAATAAGCGATTTAAGCGAGGGGAAGGACTGAAGGTGATTAACTACCTTAATTGACTTAAAACTTCAAAAAACGATTTATAAATTGATGGCGAATAAAAATAGGTAGGAGAAGATTTTATATATTTATAATGAATGTACTGTCATGTTTGAAAGATATATGGAGAAAAAAGCATTAATAGAAAACATTACGGCTATTGCTGAGTTAGCCAAAAATTATTTGATTATGGCAACTAACATGCATAAGTCTATGTCAAATGTGGATTTCAGGGCAGAAATGGAATTTAGGTTACTGAATGAATTGGTGGAGAAGGCTGTGGCTGTGGATGAAGAACTGATTTACATTGCGAGGGAATACCAGTTTACTGAGGGAATTTCTCCGGATGTACAGGAGTTAATGCAGAATATTGTTGAGGAGGATAAAGATACGAGGAAAGGGTCAAGACCAGTAGCAAATGATATTGAGAAACTTAATAAAATATTTCCACCGAAAGAGAAGGAGGAGGTAAAATGAAAGACGGAAGTAAGAGGGCAAAAAGAATAAGGTACTCACCTTTGAGGGCGGGAGAGAGAACTAAAATAATTTGGTTGAGTGCTGAGACTAATGACAGGTTAAAGGAGATAAAAGAGAAACATAAGTTTGGGGCTGCTGAAGATGTTGTTATTTACTTACTGCGACTGTACTATGCAGCCGAACAGACTAAGGAAGAGAAATAGTATTTAAACTTCGGGTGTATTCCTCTTTTATGGTATATGTAAACTTATACACAGTAAACGGAACAACTTACTATTTTAACTTACTTGCCTTTACTGACGGGTATTACAGGGGGATAACTTCAACTGGAGAGGATATAGTTATACAGAAGGACAAAGTACAGAAGGTTATACTTGCTGCGGGGAACAATGATTTTTATGGTGAAAACTCACAGGGAGAAATAGAGGGAATAGGTTATGGCTAAAATTCGGGTGAATGGGTTTATGTGGTATAAGTTTGGGGAGAAGAGGTTTGTGTTAGAGGACTACTTAATGAAGGGGGGAGTGGTGGTTTATGAAATGCCGGAACTTGATATAGTGGCGAAAGGACTGACATTTAAAGAGGCTGCGGATTCTCTTGCTTGGCAAATTGAGGTAAGGTTGCGGGAGACTAAAACTTTTACTGGTGAAGTGTGGGACTACTTGCGGAAACTAAATGGGTATAAAGTAGAATAATGTGAATACGGTTTTCGGGGAACATGAACTTGGCGGGGAAAAGGAAATAGTAATGTAAATGTAATTGGGTGAAATGGTATAATGAAACTGGTTATAGTAATATTGAAACAATTGGTTAGAATGGTATAATGAAATTGACTTTAGTATTATTGAAACTACAGCCCCCCTCGTGGTCGTCTCGTGAGACAATTCAAATAGTTTTAATATAAACAAATTGTAATAAGAAATACTACAAAATGTTTATATTAAATTATGTGATACTGTATTAAGATGTGTGGAAATGGAGAATTGCAGGGATGCTATTCTGTAGAAATGCAGAAATGCTTTTTTGCAGAAATGCATAAATGCTATTCTCTTACTACTGCACATCTGAAAAACAAAAAGGGGTGGAAAAGAATTGAGTGAGAAAAGAATTGGAAAAGAGGAAATGAAGAAAAGGTTTGAGGAGATTTTCTCCGCAATACCTATAGCCACAAAGGGCAGGGCTGCAATTGTGCTTGGCTCCGGAGAGATGCCTGAAATTAGCGTTATAGATGAGGATAACGCAATATCAGCGATATTCACTGGGGCAGTCAAAGCCAGTACCACACGCAAAACCAGAATGAGATTTGAGAGGGCGGTGGCACTTGTAAAGAATGGAGAGCCGCAACTCCTATTGAAAGAGTCAAATAAGTCAGAAAAATTCAGGGTTGCTAACAAACTAAACGGTGTGGAATTGCAAAAAGGAACGACTCTTGAGGAAACCATAGAGAACCTGAAGAGTTACATAGAGACTAACATCGAAGGAAAGCAAGTACTCAAGCCCGTAGAGGATGTACTTAAAACTGGCATAAACTAAGCCAGTTAATTTCATTTTAAGTTAGTTAAGTAGACATAATGTCTATTAAGTTAACTTAAAGTGAACGTTATTTTGAAAACATATAGGGGAAAAAGTTTCAAAATGTCGGTGATGTGTATGGAGTTCATACTGAAAAAAGTTTCTTCTCATAAGAAGAGACGGTTTCGGTTTAAATGGAGGAATTGGTGAATATGAAAGTTATGGAAGAAAGAAAAATTGGTGGGTGGAGACTGGCGGATGGTTCGCTGGTAACCAAATGTGGGGGAAAGTATTTTGTAGAAATTGATTTCCCTTCAGTAGTAGAAACGGAGGAAGTGGAATTTGACACATTTGATGAGTTGGTAGACTATGCTAAACAGGTATACAATAATGAAGTATACATTAGGCGGTGGGATTCTCATAACGCCTACACGGCTGGTCTTATTTATGAGGATGAGGCTGGCGATGAAGAAGGGCTGACACCAGAAGAGTGGTTAGATTACTGGGCTCAGCCTGAGACTATAGAAGAGTACGGCGAATTTGCATTTGGGCGGTTATTCCGCTACAAGCAACTTTTGGGGCTGGTAAAATGAAAGCGAAATGCGGAGACTGCGGTAAGGTGTATGAGGAGGACAGGGCAAATCCCTATGACTCCTGTTTGAGTTATGTATGTCCTGAATGTGTGGCGGCGGAAGAAGAGGAGGACTAAGTCTGCCGTATACGGAGGAAAAAGGAGTACCTACGGGAGACCTATACTATAAATTTAGCGAATAACAAAATTGAAAAAATGAGGTGAGAAAATGATGAGAGGAAAAGTTGACGAGGACAAACAGTTTTATGGGGGCATTGAACTTGGTAATGACTATTTGACTATTACCAATTTAGTTAATTGCTTGACAGAGGAGGAGTTAATAGCGTTAAAAAATACTATAGAAAGGGAAACGCCAAATACTTATAAACAAGTAAAAGCGGTAGACAAATTTGTAAGGGGCTTTGAATTTCACGGAGGGTTCAGTGAGGAATATCAACTCTTTGGCGTGTTTTATAAGGGCAAAGAAGTCGTAGTACTTTCAACGCTTCTCGACAAAACAAGTCCAATAGTAAAAAAAGGGCTCATTAACCGCATAGACTCAGAATTAGAATACCGCAAAAAACTTAATATAAAAAGCCCTAATGGGGGAAAGGGGGCGGAAGAGAAATAAGTTAAGTCAGTTAAATTTCCCTGTTCTTCCCTTTAGTTACTAAAAAGAAGAACTTCACTTAAGTAAGTTAATAGGGGCTGGTAAAAATGAACTTCATATTTGAAGAGTTTGATAAACTAACTAAAGTAAAGTCTACTTTTAGACTGGAGGATGGCAAATTTAATGGCTACTTCATAATTAATGGTATGTACTTTGACTGGGCGGAACTTTTGGAAATGTTTAAAAAGAAGAAAATGGTGGAAGCCTTCTACAACAGGGCGATATTTACATATTTTCGGTGGACAGCAACTACAAACAAAACTGAAAAACCTAAGTTAAAGGCTAATTTGGGCAAACTTTCTTTTGAGGGGTTTATTCGGGAAATGAATGTGCTTTTTGGTCAATTTTATTATGACACTAAATATGCTATTAGTTTGGCAGAATTATTTGAGCAAATTCCTCAAGCATTATTTCCCGATTTTTTGAGGGCGATTCATCTTTGGGCGGAAGAGGTAGGTTATGTCTAAATATGACTTTTCGGCTTTTGAAGGTTTGGGCAAATTGAAAGAATTTGTTAAATTTGATTGTTGGATGAATGGAGAACTTCTTATTGGGGAAGTTAAGGTTGGTAAAAGTAAAATTCCACTGGACAGTTTATTTTACCCACTTGGATTTTTTGAACTTAAAGGCTTAGAAAATTTGGTTGAGGAAATAATTGAAGATAAAGAAATAGAGTTTTCAATTGTAAATGAAATGTTTACTATTAAGATTGATGATAATTTGAGTTTTGAAGTATATGTTGTCGATAGTATAAAGGTGTATGGGAACTTTATTTACAGGATTTTCTCTTTTGAAAAGGAAGTACCATTTAAGAAATTCTTTGGTTCTTTGAGTAAGAATGAATTGATTGGCTTGAAGAATACGATTGCTTATATCACTAAATGGAAGTACAATTTGGGGTAAAGATGAGTATGTTGCTACAAAACCTTTATATATATTTACTCGATGCCCATAGGATTGATTGGAATAGGGGGCGATTTGAGGTGAGAAAATATGAAAATGCCAATCATTGAATTAAGTGAAAAATTGAAGAGTGCAAATTTTATTATGGTGGATAATAAATTTGTAGGGCGGTTTTTTGTCTGTTCACGATTATATGAATTGGAGGATTTGCTGGAGTTTTTTGGAACTAAGCAACTTGTGGAGGTTTTTTACAATAGGATAGTTTATAGTTATACTGGGCTTCCTGTTAGGTCTGGTTTTGAAGGAGAGAATCGTACTCTTCGCATAACAAAGGGAGGGCTTTCTTTTGCAGGTAGTGTTATAGATTTTAATATGCTTGCAGGCTCATTTATGTGGGAGAGTAAATCGGCTCAGACTTTGGGAGATGTTCTTGTGCAAATTCCTGAAAATGCACGAACTGAGGTTTTGCATGAGATATTGAAATGGGTGGAGGAGAAATATGGATTTAATGAATAAGTTTGGGGAAAAATTAAACTTCAAAAAGGAACAGGTTGAAATAACTGAAATCATCACTGGAATAAATAATGCGTGCAAGTTATCATTGCTTAAACCTCTCATAAACTATGATAAAGTAAATAAAGCGTTGATTATACTATTTAATGGGGGGATAAGTTTTGCTGAATTGGTAGCATTGGAAGAACACGTATTTAGCAAAGGATATGTTATGATTGGGTCTCGTACAGAAACAAGTATTTCGGAATGTATATTTGTTAAAAGGGGGAGAAAAATATGAAATTGCCAAGCGAGATTTTGGGGAAATTGAATGTAAGTAGAGAACAGGTTGAACAGGTTGAAACAAGTGAAATTATAACTGAATTAAATAAGAGATTTAAGCCATTCACAATTAAGCCTTCTGTAAACTATGATAAAGTCAATGAGGCTATAATTATAAAGTTTATAGGAGGAATAAGTTTTCATGAAATTTTAGCAGTAGAAAATATTCTCTTTGATAGGGGATATATTATGACTGGGGTTAATACAGTAGAATTGACTTCAGAGTGTACTTTTGTTAAGGAGGTGAAGAAATGAATTTGGTAAAAGAGTTTGGCGAGAAATTGAAAAATGAAAAAACTAAGGACAAGAAATATGAGATTATTCTTAAAAAACTACGTAAATATAATCACAGAGCGAACTTGCAGGATGTGAGTTGTTCCAAAGATGGGGAAATAATGCTTAGGTTTGATTATATAATAAATGTTGAGGCTACAAAAATGATAAAAGAAATTCTTGACAATGGGTTTGTTATGAAGGATATAAGTGTGGGCGAACTTGAAATCATTTGTGTCTTTAGTGATAAGAAATGAATCTTTTGGGGCTCTTGCAGTGTTTAACTACAAATTCTTTATATACTTTTGGGGGATAGGGGATTGATTATGAGAATACCAATAACTGAGTTGGGGAATTCACTTAACTCGAATGGGCTTTATATTGCGAAGATGCTTAATGAGTATGATAAAATGATGTTGAAAGATGTCGAAGGAGTTTTAACATATTCTCGTGGAATGTTTATTTTTTCTGATAGTTCTGTATTGCTTGGCGAACATTATAAAATGTTGAGGGAATTTATGGCAAAGCACAACTATGGTTGTTCTTCTGTTGCGACTATGGAAAATGGTTTAGTATTTCGCTACAAAAAAAATTATTTGGAAAATATGCATAATATAGAAAAAAATGAGCATGCTGATTTTGAGTATATGCTTAGATTTCATTGTGCAGAAATTGAGTTTAAAATAGAAGAATGGGAAGACAGGTTAAGAATTATTTTTCCAAAAAAAGTTATTAACGGATATGATTTGAATGTAATAGAGCAAGTATCCTCTCTTTATAATTATGAAATATATGCATTTTTGTGCAATATTTATGAATTAAAAGTGATTTTAAACTCCTTAGAAGAGGAGGCGGGAGCATGAAAATACCAGTGGTTGATTTGGAGAAATTTTTTAAAAATGGTGCTGATGAGAGATTTGGTATTTTGAAGGACTTTAAGACAACAAGAATAAGTAAACAATTTTCTTTAGAATATGAAAATGGGCAATTTAATTTTACATTTAAGGGAGTCTATACTATTTTAATGAGCGGCAAAGACTATGAAAAAATTAAGAAATTTATGGCGAAGTATGATTATGTTTATCCTTCAATTTTTACTGATGATGAAAAAATGGTTTTTAGTTTCAAGAAAAATTATAATGTAAGTATTCCTACTAATATTTCAATTGAGGTTGGGTTTGATACAATGGAGACTATGATAAAGGAGTATTGTATAGAAGAGCAATATTATTACATAGAGGAATATGACAATGGTACTGTTAGAGTTGACTATAAAAATAATAAATTCAATAGTTATGATTTAGCCATAATAGAGAAGTTAATGTCTTTGTTTAAACTTGAATTTTATTCAATTGGTGATTATGTTTATTTTGATAACATTAATTATCTTACTGGGTTGCAATTTTATTTAGTGCCAATAAGAAAAATGTAGAATTTTGTGAGGAGGTGAAGTTATGCTAAAGATTCCTATATTGAAAGAGTTTGGGGAAATGATACATATTTCAATTAATGATAAGTTAAGAATAAAAACTGAATTTGCAGAAATAAATGCAAAATATCCTATGGCAAATTTAGTATATAATTTTGATGAATTTAAGTTGTATCATCCTGAAGTAATAAAAAATTCATTATATCAAGAAGTTAAGTATTTAATGCAAAAATATAATTATGTGGTTTCTCAAGTTAATTATTTTGCCGCTCAGGATGTATGCATTAATTATATTAAGAGTTCTGGTTATTATACTCCTAAAATGAAAATATTGAAATATGATACAATGACTTCTTTGATAGCGAGGTATTGCATTGAAGGAAAGAAATATGAAGTGTTTTTTCCTCCATTAACTGATAGACATTCTATTTTTATTCCTAATAAAGTAGTTAATGGATTTGACTTGAGGGTGATAGAAGAAATAGTTAGGTTATTTGACTTTGAGTTTGATGAATTTTATTATAAAGGAAATGCTTTTTATATACTATTGAATAAAATGAGCAACCGAAAAAAGTGGTGAGAAAAAATGGATTGGTATGGTAGAGAAAGGGCAACGGAATTGCTTGCTATTGAGTTGAAAAAGCGGGGATGGAATGTAGAGGGGTATCACCCGACTGAGTCTGACCCAATGACTGACTATTACTCGATGGGTTTCTGGAGGGGAAAGGCTGTTAATGCAAAGTTTCCTTCTATAGAAATTGTATGTAATACAAGTGAAGTTCCGAAGGGGAAGATGATTGCAATTTTTAATGGGGGAAGGCTTATACTTTCTCTGACTGGGTTTACTCAGATTTATAAAGAGGAAAATGCGGAGAAGTATGTTGATAGTCTTGAAGAATATATAACGAAGAGAAAAACTCCAATGACTATTAAGTCGCCTGATGAACCTGCAACTCAGAAGCAACTGTGGTATTTGCATATATTAACTCACAAAGATACAAGAGGGCTTAATATTACAAAAGGTGAGGCTTCAAAATTGATTGAGGAAATAAAAAGAGGTGTGAATGTGGACATAGAAAAATATAGGAAGGTGGAGTGAAATGAACGGAGCGATTGGAAATGATGAGTTAGTTTCTGTTTTTAAAACAGTAAAAATAAAAGGGATTACTACTGATGAATATTTAGTAATGGAGTCAGTTGTATTCTCAAGTATAGAAGATGCTGTTGCTGACGATGAAGTGCTGATTAGTGCCATGAGGTTAGTGCATTATGCTGTAGGTAAGTTTCTTAATAAATATGGAAATGCTCTTAATAGTACTCCGTGGCAAGATATTGATTTGGAGAAACTGAAAGCAAGGCTTAAAGATGTACATAGTGAGGAGGAGTAATTATTTGGCTCTGCGACAGAACCTTTATATATTTTACACTGATTACCATATACTCTTAGGAGGGGAACAAGTTGGACAAAAAAGAATTGATTGAGCGGTTCAATGCTGTTTTCTCTTCACCTAACAACAAAGAGGGTGATGAGTTACACATTGATGAAATAGAGGAGGGCTATCTTTTTCAGCCCTTTAGTGCGAAAGTGGGAAGGACTACATACAACAGTGTAGGAGTTGCTATGAAGAGAGATACTTCGGAATACAGAATACTTGTACAAACAGCGAAGGGGAATAAACTCTTTAAAGGTACTAAAAGCAACCCACTTCCAGAAAAGCCTACAATAGACCAGTTGAAAGAATATGTAGGCAAAGTATTTAGAGAAAGAAAACTTCTCTAAACATTTTTTATGGTGAAGGAATGGACTTAGAAACAAAGTTGATAATGGAATACAACTTTGAGAAAGAGGCGGATGGCAAATATGTTTATAAGTTTGCTAAGAATCGCTGTGTTATTGAGAATGGTAGGTTTAAACTTTATGGGGGAGAGGAGTGGAAGAATTATATTACTATGCAAATGATTTCACTCGGATTTTCTCCAGACGAAAGTGAGGAAGTTAAGGAAGAAGATATTGAAATGAAACTGTTAGGCAATTGTTTTGAAAAAACTGATATGGGTCTTGTTAAGAAATTTAAAACTCATGCAGTTGTTTACAATGATGGGGAGGTTATTTTTTACTTCCAGTATGGCAAAGATGTAGGAGACCAAGCAGCAAGAATAGAGAGGTGGAAGGAGAGATTTGTAAAAATGGGTATACTTACAGGGAATTTGAAATGGAGTTTGCTTATTGGGGATGGACAGTAAATGTGTAATATGTGTATGACTCCGGAGTATTGCACTTGCGAGTGCGAGGAAGATTATTGTGAAGTGTGTGGTCATTATTTGGCGACTACGCAAGTTGAAAGAATGCAATTGGAATTGTTTAAAGCGAATAGGGGTGTAAAATAATGGAAGTAAAATGGAGAGAACCATTGGTATCGGAAGATGAGAACACGCCAGTCATTGAGGAATCATTATTGGAGATAATGAATCCGTATTTTGCGACTGTACTACAAGCACCAGCAGGAATGGGGAAAACTTCTTCACTGATTAGTTATGCTCATTCTAAAGGTTGGGATGTTTTTGTACAGGAATGTTCAAGTGATATGGACACTGAGGACTTTGTGGGGTCTTGGACTATTGAAGGTGGTGATACTGTTTTCTTGGCTGGAGAAAGTGCTTCTGCATTCCACAGGGCTGCGGAAATAGAGGAAGGTAAAAAGAAGGGGGAGATTGGCGAGGATAAAATGGTTTTACTCTTACTTGATGAAGTAAATCTTGTCCAACCTGCGGTGTTAAAATCACTTGGGTCTTTGTTTGATTCGAGGAAATATATTAACACTCCATTTGGAAGAATTCTTTGCGGTGAGAGTTTGATAATTGCCGGAACAATGAATTCAGAAGAGGACTCTGCGGGTTATTTGTTAGACCCGACATTTAGAAGCAGGGTACTTATATTGAAATTGTCTGTTAAGGATATGATTCGGTATTTCCTTAAATTGAAATTGTTTCCTGAATCAATTTGTAGTTTGATAGAACAAACAAATGGTAAACTTTCTATCAGGGAAGCAGAGCAATTGTCTGTATTAACTGTTATCAAGAAAATGGACACACAGCAGGCTATGAAATATGTATTGCAGAAATATGATGTGGAAGATGCTAAGCAAATACTTGAGGTTTGGAGGCTTTTGACGGAGGGAGAAGAAGATGCTAACTAAAAGGGTTTTATCATCTGCGTGGGAAGAAACTCTTAGAAAAACATTGAAAACTAACGTAAACATATTAATAGAGGAAGGGAGTGAGGTATTCACAGTACCGAATTCTAAAAACTCAACTTCCTCTTTTACTATGCATATTGGTATGGGAGATAAGAATAAAATATTTGGGGAAGAGTATGATGTGGAGACAGTTCAGTCGGTACTGTTTTATCACGAATATGGGCATTTGCTTTTTCAGTCATTTAATTTTATAGAATTTTTGAAAACAGAGTATCCCACTGTTAAATGTACTGAGAAGGTTATGAAGGACTTTGTTCAGGTTTATGATGATTTATTTATTGACGCTTACTGGAGTAATCTTTTCCCATTATATCGCAAAAAAATGGTGGAAGAATTGAATGCATTAGTTGTACCTAAATATGATGATATTGTTAAGTTTGTGGAAAATCTTGACAAAAAGAATTTTTGGGCAGTATTATTGTTTTGCGGGTATGACTATTCACTCATACCAAGAAATAAATCATTGAAAAGTTATTTAGAAAAACATTTACCTAATCGTGTAGATGTTATAGATGAACTTTATAGTTTAGTTCCGTACTATGATTTGAATATTACTTATTCAAATACCAGAGAATTTTTCTGGGTAAGAGGTTCCTATTATATTAGGACTATAGACTATTATAATAAATTGCCAGACCCTCCAGTTGAAAATAATTCTTCATCGGATAAGAATTCTGGTAAGTCAAAAGGACAGAAAGGAGGAAATGGGACTACTGGTGCAGGTGGTAAAGACACTGATGATGATGAGGAGGAGAAGGAGGAAAATTCTACTAATGGTGAAGGTGGAGAAGAAAATGGTGATATAGAGGATGCTGAAATTGATGATGGTGATGGGTTTAAATATGATAAAGATGGGGAATTAAAACTTGAAGCGGACTTTACTAATGAAGAGTTAATTGAGGCACTTAAAAATATATCTCCGGGTTCTTTTGATATGGAGAATTATTTAAACTTCAAGTTTGTTAAAAATGGAGTTAGATTTTTGAAGGATGTAAAAAAGGCATTAGAGGAAGGGAAGAGGGCTTCTGGTAGGATACTTTCTAATTCGGGAACTGGCTCTATAAATACAAAGAAATACATTAGTGGAAAAATTTCTGGAAAGTATGTTAACACATTTACTAAGAAAACTCTGAATGGCTATGAGGGAAGTAAATGGTTATTCATTGTTGATGATAGTGGTTCTACTTTGAATTTTGGAAAAGAAAGAGTAAGTAGTGTGATTGATTCGGAGATAGAATTGGTGCAGTCATTCTTGGATGCATTGCCTCTTTCTATTCACGCTGATGTTGTGAAATTCAGTACAAACTTTACTTTAATAAAGAATGTTAACAGGAAGAATTTTGTTGACAAGTTTACTAAAAAAATGAACTTTGGAGGGACTACGTGGAGTTATGAATTGATTGAGTTAATGACACGATATGCGAAAGATAACTATCAAGTAGTAATAATTACTGACGGAGAGATTTCAATTGGTGGAAGTGCTTCAAACTACTTTTTGTCTCATTACAAATCATTCAGGTTTAAGCCTATAATTTTTCTGTTTAATGAATATGAAAGTTCTATTGTTGCAAAGTTGCATTTGAAAAATGGAGAGGACTATGCTAATATTTCGTTAGATACTTCAACGTTAGATGGGAATACATTAAAATACATAAGAGGAATTGCTACAAATATGAGGTGATTAGGTTTTGAAAATTCCTATTGTTGATATTGCTGAAGCAGTAAAAAAAGAAAATATACCCTCCATATCGTATGCTTCTATAGTACATCACGTTGAGAAAAATAATTTGGAGAGTTTCCATAGACTTTATTCAAAATCTCTCTCTTCAAAAACTTATATGAAATTTGATGAATTAAGTGCGAGAAGTTTAAAGTCTCTTATTTCATTTTCTTCAATTGATTTATCTGCCTCTTACGTTGCAGTACTTGATTCTGGAGAATATCATACTCTTTTAACGTTTAAGGATATTAACAAATATTGTATGACAAGTAGTAAAATGGTAGGGAGGGAACTTCAACGTATTTTTACACATTCAAATTTTAAGCCTGATGATAGACTTATTTTTGGGAAAGAAACAAGTAAGAAGAATTATGTCTATTATACTGTAAAGGTGGTTTCTCAATGACTAAAGATGCTGAAATGTTAAAGAAAATAATTGAAGCAATGATAACGGTTTACCCGAAGAGAAAGGTGTGGAAGGTAAGAAGTGTTGCAGCAGAAACTGGCTTTTCGAGAGGGAAAGTTTCATTTGCTATGAGGGAATTAAAGGAAAGAAACTTTGTAAAGGTTGTTATGACCAGTAACAATGGAATAAAGTATTATGAACTTGCTGACGATATAATTAATATGTTAAAAGCGGAGGCAGAAAAGAAATGATAGAAGGGAAAATCGTTAAAGTAGAAACGGAAGAGGGAACAGTTTTTACGGGGAAGGTACTTAAGAATGATTGGGAGGGGGGGTTCCTTAGACTTGGGCTTACTGATTTTGCATACTCTGAGGTTTACATAAATTATGATGAAATATTCACTATTAGTGTGTTGAGGAAGGTGAAGAATGTTCAGGTTAGTGTAGAGGAGGTGGCAAGAAGTGGTAAACAGTATTGATGTAAATATGCTTTGTAGAATTGGGCGACATGCATACTGCAATGGGAGAGTTGCAAGAGATATGGCATATTTTCCCTGTCAGTGTGAATGCCATAAGGTGAAGAAATGACAAGTAGAGAAGAGAAAGGGGTTTATGGAACTGGGGTTAGGCATTCAATAGACCCTGACAAATTAAATCCACACGAACTTAAACTTAGTCCACTTAAAACTAATCAGATTTGCCCAGTATGCGATACTAAGAAAGAAGTATTATTTCCTATTGCAGATGCAGTATTTTGCCACGACTGTACACGAGAAGTAAATGAATGGAAGAAGAAGTATATGATTATAAAACCTTATGTAAGTTTTAGTAGTTCAAAATTTTGTTTTAAATGTGGTAAAAATGTTATTTATGGTTGGACTATAAGTACAAGGGTTTGTTCAAAATGCATAGACAGGGCGGGAGATTACGAGAACGCTTGGAAAGTTAGGCAATATGCGAGGAGAGTTGCTTGAGAAAGGAGGGGGAATTGAAATGGTAAATGAAAAATATGAAGGAATTGATGTTGAGATTAAGAATGGGCAGGCATATAACGAGAAAAAAGTAAGTAGCGACAAACTCTCTATTATTGTTGATATGAATGAATTGCATATTCGGGTATATGATGATGGGAATACGGAAAAAGACCATAAATATATTGGTGTTAAAATTTCAGCAGACCAATATGATGAATTTTTTAATATGATGTTGTTTGTGAAAAGACGTATTAGACGCTTAAATAAGAATAGTAAAAAATTACAAGGAGGTAAGTAAAGTGATAGGAGTAACTTTAATAAGGGAAATAAGTGCGATGCATGTTCTTGATGATGAGCCTAAGTGCGGGAGATTTCATGGGCACAATTACAAATTTGAACTGACATTGCGGGGAGAAATTAAAGATGGTATGGTAATGAATTTTGATGATATAAAGGCTGTACTTGATTCCTATGACCATAGGCTGATATTACCTAAAAGGAATTTAATTAGGGCATACGAGGATGTAGGAATGGCTGTGGTTATGCTGAATCATTTGGAGTATAGTATTCCTCTTAATAATATTAAGGTGATAGAAAAAGACAGTTCTACTGCTGAAAATATAGCGGAGGAGTTAAAAGAATACTTTAACAAGAAGGGTTTTGAATGTACAATAAAACTATGGGAAACTTCTAACAGTTTTGTTGAGGTAAAAACATGAAGAGACTTATGAGGGGAATAACTGCTTTAATTTTTAGTACATTTCTGCTGATTGGCGGGACTGTATATTTTGCAGTGCAGAGTTCCTTTTACATTTTAGTTGGAATACTTGTGGTTGGGTATGTGTTGTATGTTTATGGTTTGATAATGATTTGGAGGGATTCGGTTGGTGGGAAATGAGATTCAAATAGGAAGTGAGGCTTTAAAAATACTTAGTCCGGAATTGTTTGAGGTATTTGGGGAGGAGGTAGAAAAAGGAACTGTTAAGGCGTATTACAAAGATTACGTTGTGTTTTTCAGAAAGGCTTATATTTCGGGATGATAAACTGCAAATGTTTTATATATTACTTTATGATATACTTGTGATTATGTGCGGGGGGATTTGAATGGTTGAAAAAAATAAATACGGAGTTATTGAGAAGAGAAGATTGTTTAAGGCTTTTTATTTAAAGCATTATTTGAAGGATGAATATTTTGCTGATGTTAAGTTATGGAAAAATTACATTACAGTTAATTTTAGTAATGTAGATTTTGCTATTACCGAATCTGAACAGAGGTCAATACAAGTTGAATTGGAAATGGCTTTTGGTAGAATAAGTAAAATTCTTGCAAAGGCTCAAGCAAAAAATGATATTGTTAAATTGGAGAAATTTGGTGATGAAAATGGACTTGAAGAAGTTTGAGGAACTTAGGAATAGTTTGAGCGAGGGGGATGTGATTGGTATTTCTTATAGTAGTGATTATGTTCACGAATATAAGGTAGGTAAACTATATGCTGGGGCGATGGATATAACTATTGAAACTGCTTATGGTGAGGCGTTCCTTTATTCTTGCGATTGCGGGAAAATGGAATTGAGGTATGTGGCGAGAAAGAAAGGGAAGAAACTTGTGAATGAAATGGAAGAGGTGAAAGAAAATGAGTGAATTAGTAAAATGTAAAAACTGCGGACATGATGTTGCTATGCTTGAGGGGAATTGGTATCACTATTGCATAGTAGATGATGAAGACGTGGGTTTGGAAAAACTTTGTGGATTTGTTGTAGAAGATGATAAGGATGCTCAACGGATTGAAGATGAGGTAACTACTAAGTATAACAAATGGATAAAGGAAAAATATGGTGAGAGTTTCAGATTGCATTATATGTTTTTTGATATACAATGTATTTGTGAGAAACCGGATGGTGAGGTAAATTGAAAGAAGAATTGGGGCTAATAAGAAAGGCATTTTTGGGATATGAAGAGCATGGTTTGTTTACTTTCCAAATAGAGTTTGATTTTGGGGTAAGTATGCAGGGATTTGGTAACTATGTAATAGGGGTTAAAAAGGGAAATTCAGAATTTCATCATCCTTATGGTGAATCTACGGATATTAGGAATATATATGGAGCAGAGGCACTTATGAGATTGTTGGATGCTGTTGGAGTAAATAGTTGGGATGAACTTGTTGGGAGAGAATGTTGGGTCAGGAGAAATTCTGAAGGTATTATTGAGGAAGTAGAAGCACCTGCATACAGGAAGCATTCAGGGGCTTTTAATATTAAGGAATTTTTTGATGAGAAGAAAAAACAGGTGAGTTGAAATGGGAGAAGTGGAGAAGGTATATATAATACATGGTGGAGGACTTGCAACGGCAGCAGATTTTTTTGTAAAAAGGGTTGAGTCATTAAATGAGGAAGAAGAGGACTACTGGATGGACTATAAAATGGAAAATTGTGAGTACGTGCAAAAATTTCTTGAAGAGCATCCTGATTTTAAATATGTAGGTAGTAGTGATGATATGCATTATGATGGATGGGGCGTAGACTTTGAAGGATGGACAGAGGTAGACGCTCCAAAATTAAAGAGTTAATGGAGGGTGAAATGATGGAGGATATGAAAGAATCTTTTGAGGAAAGTGAAAGGCGTAGTTTTGAGGAAATGGAAAGGTATAGAGAAGAATTAAAAGCCGAATTTATGAAGGTGGTTAATGAACATCCCGAAGCAATCGCAAACTTTCAGGATTACTACAAATATCTCTTTACTTTTACCACTGAGATTGATGGAAAAAGATGGGCATTTTCTGTTGGTGGACATGCAGATGAAATATACAAATTTAATGTTCAACCGATAATGTTAGTTAAGGAAATCTTGAATGTATTAGACTTGGAGGATGTGCTGAAATAAGTTAGAAGGTGAATGATTAAAAGGAAAATATGAGATGAGAAAATGAGTAATCTTGGAAGAACGAAAAGTGATGTTTATCACGAAATGATATTTGAGTTATTCATATGGTCATTTGTTGCAGGCTTATATGGCTATATGCTGATTACTCGATTTAGTGATATATTGCTTTTTGTCGGAATAGTTTTGCTTGGATTTTCTTTTGTGGTTATAGTTGTAAAGGTGAATGATTAAAAGGAAAATGTGAGGTGAGAAAATGGTAGATTATTATGGTGTTTGTGAGCAGCATAGAGAGATTGGTAGGGAATATTATAATCGCAATCCTCATGCCACTGGGCTTATAGAAACAATAGAGAAACGAGAAGTTGGTAGATGTTCAGTTAAAGGACATTTTGGTAAATTGCGAAGATGTCCTAATAAAATAAAATATACTTTTTGTCAGGTCATTGGTGGAACTTCTTCGGAAGATGTATGGGAAGGTTGGCACATATATGATGTAGCGACTCGTACTGTCTTTGATGAAGAAGGTAATGTGATAGAAACTTGGTAAAGGATTGATGTAAATATTGGGAATAAAAGAGAAAAAATATGAGGTGAAATAATGAACACGGTAAGGATGAGGAATTTCATTGAGGACTATATTGGGTACTTGCTTAAGACTGGACATAGCGGAAAGAAGTGTGATATTTTATGGAAAGAATATGTGAGTCAGGCACGTGGTTGCAGGAAATCTTTATTGTGGGATAATAGATGGGATGATGACAATTTTGGGGTGGATGTGATTTTGATAAAGAGAATTCAAAAGGAGGGCGATGAGAGTGATATGTGATATATGCGTAAAGGAGAAAAAAGATGTAAGGTATGCTGACCTTATTGGAAAATGGATATGCTCGGACTGCATGGGGGTTAAGGAATTTGAGGTGAATGCATAATGATAACAAATCTTGGAAATTGTGTGTGGTGTGAACACCAATTAATTATTGACAGTGGAGGTTCATTTGGTCATGCTGTATTTTGGGCTACAGGTGAAGTTTGGTATCAGGGAGTACAGAAATGCTCTTGTGGTTGTGAAAGCCCAGAGACAACTAATATGTACCTTAAAAAAATGTTTGATACAATAATGCAAAGGTTAGATGTGATAGGAAAGTCCTCGAATATTGACGAGGATGAAGAACTTAAGGAGGTAAGAAAATGGCGTTTTGGATAAAAAGAATAAATGAAATATACTTGAATGCCGATGAGGATGAAAAACTTAAGGAGGTGGAAAAATGACATTTTGGGTGGAAAGAACAAATGAAACGGATTTAAATCATAACAAACTTTATGAGTTGCATTACGGACATGGTGAGAGTGCTGTGGTTATTACTTGCACTAAACAGACACTTGTTGAGTTGAGGACTTTGCTTGAGTCGGAGGGATTCTGATGTCTATTAAAACACGTACATATTTTTGTGCAGATTGTACTTGTGAGTTTAATATAGAGAGAATAATTGGGGCATTAGAGCCTACTTATTGCCCGCATTGTGGTTCTAAGGAACTTGGTTGGAGGGAAATTGAAGAGCCGGAGGAAAATTTAAGGAGGGAATACTATGTTTGAAATGAAGGATATGGTACTTAGCAAGATAGTTATAAAGATTAAGATGGGGCGGTGGTAATGGTTCTTAGTTCTCCTCCGAGATTTGTGGGGATAGATGATGTATTTCTCTTTGATGGAACTTATTGGGAAAGTGCTATCTGGTTTGTGGGTCGATGCCAAGATGATTGGTATACTTTGAAATTTTTAAGTAATGAAGAATTTAAATTGAAAGCAGAAGAATATAAGAAATTATATCCGAGTCGTCTTGTATTTTTTTATCGTGGTATAACTACTGAAGCAAGTAAGTCTTGGTATTGTGATTCTGAAACGTATTTGAATAGAACTTGGGAGTTATCGAAATGACAGGTTATTTTGATGACATTAAAAATGCTAAGAGGGTGGTAATAAAAAAGAGGAAAAATCATATAATTCCTGTTGAGGTGAAGATTGTGAATATGGATGGTACTGTAAAGATAATAAAATATGGAGGTGAGGTAAAATGAACTGTGTTTGTGGACATAGGTTTGAATCTCATTTAAAGTGGAGAGACGATGAGAGGATGTGTATGGTTAAGGTGTATGATGCGGATGGTGATGTTTGGTTTTGCGACTGTAATAACTTTGAAGAGGCGGGATATTGAGGAGGTCTTTTTTGAGATTTAACTTGACAAAGATTTTATATATATTTGGGAAATACTTGACAATGATGAGATTGGGAAATTCAGGGGTGATGTTTAGTGGATGCTAAAGATGTTTGGAGTTTTGTGGAAGAAACTAACTTTAGAAATCATTCTAAGTATTATAAAATAAAGACTTGGAGGACAGTAATGGATGTATTGAAAGCAAAATATCATTATACATTCAATGTGAAGTTTAAGACTGATGATGCAGGTGAATGCGTGGAAAATTCTGTGCATGGAATAACGACAATTGAATTTGAGGAAATTGGTTTTGATAAGAGGAGGTATATGCATTTGTATGCGGGAAAGAATTTTATAACCTCTTTTCTGAAGGAAAATTTAATTTCATTAAGCATTGAGTGGACTTATGGGTTTTGGTGAGGAAAAAATGGCGACTTTAGTTAAATGTGGTTATACTGATTGTGATTGGTCTTACAAAACTAAGGAAGGTGGGGACACTTTGGAGATTACATTGAAGGAGGTTGTTATTCATTACTTTAATGAGCATGATGTTCCAAGACCGAATTGGGAGTTTTATGTTCAATAAAATATTTCCTGTCTCGGAGAGTGGCGTACTCCGGCTGAATGAGCCTGCCAATAAGGCGAAACAGGATGCCAGTAGGTGAAACAAATGGTTGTAAAGAAAAAGAAGCAGAATTTGCTTGAGAAAATGGGAATAAACGTGATGGATGCACAGAATATTCAGGAGAAGTTAGAGGAACTTAGGAAGACTTTAGAGAGTGAGATGGTCAAGAATGTGGAACAGTTAACTGCTGAACAGAGAAAACTTTTTGACCCGATTAGAGAGGAACTTGATAACTACGAAAAATCTATTGAGAAACTGGAATCTCAGGTTGAAAAACTTTGGGATAAAAGGGCAAAACTTACGGAGCAGGTAGAGAAAATAACTAATGAATATTATACACGTAAAAGGGAGATTAGTGGAATACAGGAAAAGAAGGAAGAACTTGAGAATACTATTAAAAATACTCCCGAATATGATTCATACCGAGTTGCTATTAACAATATAAGGGATAAATTTGACAAATATGTTAAACTGCTGGAACAGGAAGCAAAGCGTCTTCTTTCGCAGAAAATCAGAGAAGAACTTGTACAGTTTGCAACTATCTCTCAAGCAAAGGCTCTTGAAAACAAACAGGAGTAAGAAAATTAATTAAACCAATATTTTTTATTTTGGTTTTTTATTTACGTTAAATTAATATTTATTGGGGCGATGAGGAATTATGACTGAAACTATTAAGAACAAAAAAGGGGTTGTTATAACTCCGGGTAAATTTGTTATTGTAAATGGAATGAAAGTTTATCCCTTGATTCCTGATAAAGTTGAAATTAAAGAGAATTAAAACTGGAGGTAAAGTATGTTTAAATTGTATGATGTTGCTGAGTTAGACGAAATAAAAAAGAATTTGCTCGATGGTGTGTACAAATTCAAATATGAAGGAAGGAACTTGGAGTTTAAAAATACTAATGGCATGCTTATTAATTACACTGATAATAAGTATAAGGGACTTACATTTAATACGCATACTAAACTTTTTATAATTAGCTATCCGCATATTGATAATTACAGAGGGGAATTTTCATCTGGGTTAATTCAGCCGAAATATAATGGGACTAATTTAGGGTTTGTAAAAAGTGGGCAGAAATATTATTTTCGGACAAGAGGGTCAATAGACCCAGAGAAAATTATTAATGAACTTAATACGGCTGTTTTGACTGATAAAATTCCTACAGGTATTGATAAAATTGCTTTTGAAAATTTTAAGAAAGTGCATAAGGATGTAATTTCTGAAGGGCAAAGGCGGAGATATATCGATGATTATGGTAATGTGATTTTAGAGAATTACTATTTGAATTTTGAGGGAGTTTTGGAATTTATGATTGAGGGTAGTCAATGTGCTTATGATGGAGAAGAGATAATTGGTGTGTTTGGGGAAATGGTTTATAAGTACAATCCTATTGCTGTTGATGGAAATTTGAAATTTGGTAAGGATGAGGAGGGTTATTATATATTTGATTATCTTGTTAAGGCAGAAGGTTCTTATTATTTAGTGCCTTCTGGAACACAGGGATATGAGTTAGATTATATTAATTATGCCAAAGAGAAGGGTGTGCGTTTAGTAGAAAATATAGATGCTACTTTTGACACTGTTAGTAAGTTTTTTGCTTCTTCTTCTGCTGAAGGTGTGATAATAAAGAGTGAGAATGTTTACTGGAAATTGAAGAGGGAGGAAGTTATCGCTTGGCAGAGGCTTATGGGGAACTTGACTTCTATAGTTGATTCTTCAGTTAATCATGTTTTTGAGGAAGTTGGTTTTAGCAGAAATGAAATTATTGAAAACAAATACTTCCTTAATGGCGGGGAAGAGGATATGATTAATGCAGTGAAGTCTGAAATACTTTCACATAATATAACTTTAGAGGAGTTAGACAATTATTACAAAGAGAAGAAATTTTCTGTGGAGGCTGCAATTAGGAAGAAAGTAAAGTATAATATTGCAAGAACTGTTGTTTCGTTTTTGGCAGATGATGTGCCGAAAGAAAGTGTTTGGCTGGAAATTCCTAACTATATGGATGTGGGGGGAAATTCATTTAAAGAGTGGAATGAGAAGAGGGGTAAATATGTTCCAACTAAATCATATGCTAATATAGTAAGTTCGATTATTGGACTGGTTTACCTTAAAAAATAGAGGTGAGAAAAATGATATGGGATAAAATACTTGGAGTGTTGATTGGACTTGGAATTGCTGGTATATTGTTTGCAGAATATTTAGTTGAGTTAAATATTTACAATAGGATTATAATTGCTACTGCATTGGGAAGTATTTTTGTTAATTTGGCAATTTTTATTTTCTTACTGGGTTTATTTATTTCAGTTGATTTTATTGTTTTTTCTGCATTGATTTTATTAATGATTAATATATGGGATGATTAAAATAAACTTGGGGGAAGTAAAATGAATGTGTGGATATTATGCGGAAATACTGTAAATGGAGTAATTATACTTGGGGTTTATTCTGAGAAAAGTTTTGCCTTGAAAGACTGGAAAAAATATTATACTGAGCATCCTCCTTATATTGAAGAGAATGATGATATTTGGTGGGTGGAGGAAAATCCGGATGATGCTATTGAAGAATTTGAGGTGCAGCCAAACGAGGGGAAAGTATTTGGAAGATGTGGGGTGGTGTAAAAAATGAAACTTGAGAATTACAAAATATTTAGTAATGTAAGTATGGGGATTTCTGTTCCTAAAGAATGGGAGAATGTTCTTGAGTGGTTTGCTGATGAAGTTGAGAAAGGAATAAAAATGAAGAGAATACCCCCTTCAACTCGTGCAAGTCAAGTTAAGGAGAAATATGACTCGCTTAGAATATACTATAGTCCATACAGTGAAGAAATAGAGGATTTAATTGATATTGCTGATGCAAAAATTCAAATGATGCAAAGTAAAAAACCTTATCATTTTAATATGAGTAGTCAAAGAAATAAAATTTCTATTAATATTTTTTTTGCTGAGCAGAATGATGCTATAAAATTTTTTGACTTCATTAAATATGAAGAAGTTAATAGTAAAATTGAAGAATTGTATAGTATTATGAAGAAAGAATAAAGAGGTGAAACATGTACAAAAAAGAGTTTGATAAGTTCTTAAAAAAGTATTTAGAAGGACTAAAACTGAATGGGGCAAGTGAGAATGAGATTTTGGAGGTTTCACGGAATATTGATAGGCAAGTTAAATTTTGGAAAGACTCTCCTTTTTGGGATAATGAATGGGAATAGTTTTGATACTGAAAAATGTTAAATAGGGTTTCTCAATTAACTTTTTTATGAACGGAAATAATTTAGAAGGGGGTATGCTCTCGCTCTCGCCAAATGCGATGGAGGTACTCAGGGCACGTTATTTGTTAAAGGATGCGGATGGAAATGTTATAGAAACACCAAGTCAACTTTTTAGGAGAGTTGCGGTAAATGTTATGGGGATAGACCTTTACTATGAATGGGAAAAATTTAGAGAAGGTAAATTTGTAGAAGGTGGAGATTACTGGATTGGGTTTGAGGAAACTTACCCTGTTCTTTTTTCTAAGTTTAAGAAAATGATAGGGCAGGAATTATACCCTGATTTTATTGAGTTTGTGAAGCATTATAAAACTAAAGTTCCTGAGCGTGTTGAGGAAATGTATGAGTTAATGTCTTCACTTACTTTTTTGCCTAACTCACCCACTCTTATGAATGCTGGTACTAATCTTGGACTTTCTGCTTGTTTTGTTTTGCCGGTGGAAGATGATATTGAAAGTATATTTGAGGCTGTGAAATATCAGGCTATTGTTCAGAAAAGCGGGGGAGGTACTGGGTTTTCTTTTTCGCATTTAAGAGGGAAAGATAGTATAGTTGGTTCAACTAAAGGTGTTGCTTCTGGTGCTGTTTCATTTATGAAAATATTTGATACTGCTACTGATGTGATAAAGCAGGGCGGGAAAAGACGTGGGGCAAATATGGGGATACTCAATTACAATCATCCTGACATTATGGAGTTTATTACTTCTAAAGATGTTGAAAATAAAATACTAAAGAATTTTAATATTTCAGTTGGTATGACTGATGAATTTTTCAAACTACTTGAGGAGGGCAAGAATGTTCCTTTAGTAGACCCTCATTCGCATAAAGTGGTTGGGCATGTTCCTGCTAAGTTAATGTGGGAGAAAATTGTTGATGGTGCTTGGACAACTGGAGACCCCGGTCTCATTTTTCTGGACAGAATAAATGAAGATAACCCACTTAGTAATAGTATGAAAATTGAGGCTACTAACCCCTGTGTTAGTGCTGATACTCTCTTATTTAGTGAGAAAGGTATATTTACTGTTGGAGAACTTTTTGAGAAACAAATAGCAATTAATCCTGTTATAGATGATAGGTTTAATGGAGAGAGAATTGGATTGGGCACAAATATATTTTCTACTGGAGTGAAGAAACTTTACAAAGTACAAACTAAGGAAGGATATTTCTTAAAAGCAACTGATTATCACCCAATATATAGTGAAGACAGAAAGGCTATGATACCACTGAAAGATTTGAAAGTTGGGGAGAGAATAAGAATTTTGAAAAGTGGTGGGGCTTTTGGGAATGAAGGAAATTTGGAAGAGGGAAGAATTCTTGGTTATTTTGTTGGTGATGGTACTTTAAGTAGTAGATGTTCTCTTGGTTTCTGGGGAGAGGACAGGAAATTTACTGAAGAGTTTAGTAAGTATATTAGTAATATTTCTGGAAAGAATGTTACGGTGAGACATTATCCTGAACTTGATAAGGATATTATAGAAAGTTCAGTAACTCAAATAGTTAAAAATGCTGGACTGTATGAGTACAAATTTACTGTGCCTTTTGCTGTGTTTTCTGGTTCTGAGGAAATGCAGGTAGGATTTTTACAGGGGCTATTTCAGGCGGATGGTACTGTTAATATTTCTTCAAAATCAAGGTACAGTGTTAGACTTACTTCTATAAGTTATTCTATGCTTCAGGAGATTCAGCAACTTCTTTTGAACTTCGGGGTATACAGTAGAATTTATAAGAATAGGAAGAAAGAGGGAGAGAAAATGCTTCCTGATGGTAAGGGTGGAAAGAAAAGTTATCATGTTCAGAATTGCCACGAACTTGTTATTACGAGGAAAAATATTAGGAAATTTTATGAGAGAATAGGATTCATTGGCGGTAGTAAGCAAGAGAAACTTGAAAAAATAGCAAACTCTGTTGGTTTTTATAATGATAAGTTTAGTGCAGAGATTGAAAGTATTGACTATGTTGGGGAAGAAGATGTATATGATTTAACAGAATTTAAAACTCACTCACTTGTGTTTAATGGTATAGTTACTTCAAATTGCGGGGAGGTTCCTCTATTTCCTTATGAAAGTTGCAACTTAGGGAGTATTAACTTAGACAAATTTGTTGAAGGTGGGGAAATAAATTATGTTAAACTGAATGATGTGGTTGAGAAATGTGTTAGGTTTTTGGACAATGTTATTGATGCTAATAATTATCCTGTTTTTGAAATTGGTGTGCGAAGTAGGGAGGTGAGGAGAATAGGACTTGGAGTTATGGGATTTGCCGATGCTCTCATTAGTCTTGGTATACCTTATGATAGTTATGAGGCTGTTCAAATTGGAGGAAAACTTATGCATAGTATTAGGTCGTATGCTTCTTTGACTTCTGAGAGGTTGGCAGAAGAGAAGGGTGCTTTTCCTTTGTATGAAGAGACTATGGGAAGACCTATGAGAAATATAGCGGTTACTTCGATTGCCCCGACAGGTACTATTTCAATTATAGCAAACTGTTCAAGTGGGATTGAGCCACTCTTTGCTCTTTCTTATCACAGGAAAGTATTGCACGAGAAAGGGCTTGATGAATTAAATGAGAAGTTACTTGGTTATCAAAACTTGTTTACGAAGAAGGATTACGAGAGAATGATTGAGGAGGGTTCAATTAAGAATACTGGGCTTCCTGAGAGGATAAAAAGTTTGTTTAAAATTTCGCATGAGATTGACCCGAAATGGCATGTGCTTCATCAGGCTGAGTTTCAGAAGTATGTTGATAATGGAGTTTCAAAAACTATTAATTTGCCTGAGACTGCTACTAAAGAGCAAATTTCTGAGATTTATAAGTTAGCCTATAAAATGAGGTGTAAGGGAATAACTGTTTACAGAAATAATTCTAAGGTTATTCAGGTGCTTAATGCGGGGAAGAAGAAGGAGAAACCAACTTTTGACATTATGGTAGACCCTACTTGTAAGGATGGAACTTGTACTTTATAATGCCTTTAAAACTCTCTAAAACACCTTTATTTTTTGTCAAATTAATTTAGTTGTATAATTACTCAAACGGGAGACTAACCTCAAAAAACGGTTTATAAATTGATGGTGAATAAAAATGTGTGTGAAAAAAGGTGAGTGAAGTGCTTGGGATTTTACTGACTACTTCACAACTTTAATATACTTTTACCCCATAAAGATTTTGGGGAAAATGCCCTATTGGAGACGTGAGGAAATGACAGAATGTAATATGGAAACAAGACAGATAGTAAAGAATGCCGAGCCCGAAGTATTGGAAATTTCTGTTGAGAAACCCAAGACGCTGGATATTACCAATACTCGTGGAATAGACTAAATTTACTACTTTTTTATTTTTTCTTTTGGGAGGTGTGAATATGCTGGATGTTGTAAAGTACTTTATGAATAATGAGTTTGACAAATTTTTGGCGGAATTTCCTCAAGACAGGGAAAAGAGAATGAGGGCAGCCGAAGCACTTATTAAATTGAAAATTTTTGTGAATAAAAAAGAACGTATAATTAAACAGAATGGATTTGACTTTTATACATATAATAAGGTCAAGTATATTGATTGTGAGGGATATGATGTTGTTATAATAAAAACTGAAGTTATGTTACATAGTATTACTTTGCTTCTTGCTATTTTCGGGAAAGATGATAGTGGAGTATGGGTTGAAGTTGTAGACCTTGCTACATCTCTTCATTCGGTTGAATTTCTTAATGTTATTAACTATGATGATTATGAGAACAGTGAGAAATCTGTGAGAAAAAAAGATGTTATTCTCAATATATTAAATGCGGGGGAAGATTTTAGTGGTAGAGAAATTCCTGTTAATAATGATGCATGGGTAGATTTTACTTACAGAGTGCAGGGGGATGTAAATATAACTACTCATCCTGTTAGTTTATTATATGAAACAATTTTTGGAAGAGAGTTTTTGTATAATTTGGGAGGACTTAATGAGTATTTGTTAAGAAAATGTAATTTAGACATTACTATAACTGATATTTTTAATATAGTTGAGCAAAATAGTAAGAAAGATATTAAGACATATACTATTGTACACAATGAGTTGAGAAACTTATATAGTGATTGGGGAGGGAACAGGTATCTTTACAAACCTATGAATATGTTTAATTTTGAAAATCATAAAATTACAATATTTAATGCACATTGCATTGATGCAAGAAACGGATTAATAATAAAAACATCGGCAGATGATGATAGTTTTATTATAATAGAAAGTCCTCACCATAAAACTGTTCAACTTAACTTGAAGTTTGGGCGATATACTTTAACTAAAAGTGGTGGGATGCCTGTTGAGGACTTTGAAATTATTGTTAGGAGTGTGTTGTCATCTTCATTTCTTAGTATTTCTTCCAGAGTTAAAAAAATAGTTAAAGAAGTTAAGGGGATGAATTGAAATGTTGAATGTTGTAAAGTATTATATGAATGACGAATTTGATAAGTTCTTGGCAGAATTTCCACAGGACAGGAAGAATAGAATTGATGTTGCTAAGTTTTTAATAGACCTAAAGGAATTTGCTCAGGGGAAGAATGGGGTAAAAACAATGAATGCTCATTCTTGGAATTCATCAATTTGTTCACTTGAGTTTAGTTGCGGGGATGTTGGAGAGTATTCTGTACTGTATATTCATTACGAAATTGCTGGTAGTACTTATAGACCTTACACGATGATTTTTGTTTTTGGGGAAGATGATAGTGGTGTTTGGGTTGAAGTAATTAACATGAATGAAAGAGTTGATATTGTAGATGAGAAAGTTATATTAAGTGAACTTGAAACCTCTAAAGAGATTGTTCCTAATAATACAACTTTAATACCAGAGAATTCTAAGCGTAATATAGTAAGACGTTACAGGTTACAGGGAGATATTAATATTATAGTTGATAATATAAATGGTGCATTATTTACAGTAATAGATATGGATTTTGCACATGAAGTATTTATGAAAAAATTTCCAGAAGAAAAGGTTGGGTTAGAAGCGTTGTATTCGCACAAAGAAATGTATGATGTTTTTCTTGATTGTTATAATAGACTTTTGATGGATACTGGGGCATTGAAACCAGTTAGTGTTTGGAATTTAGACAATCACACAATAACTCTGTATAATGCTTTTGGGTATAGAGGGCGTATGAATTTTGTTGTATTAGTCTCAGGAGATAATGATGGGAAGTTAGTAATTGAGAGTCCTCACCATAAGACGGTTATTGTTAACTTGAGCGGTGGGAGGTATGCTATTTACAGGAGTGGTGGGATGCAACTTCCAGAACTGGAGAGAATTTTTTATAATATTGAAGAATAGTGAAATGATGGGATATATTGGTATACCAAAAATAAAACTAATGCACCATAAAATCTTATTAACTTGTTCGTTATATATCTCGGATGGCAGTAGATAAACCCACATTTATAGAAAGAATTGCTGAACGGGTTGTAAAATCAATTAATCCTAATATTCCAATTCAAAAAGGGAGAGGGGGCGGAGGTTTAGCATTCAGGGATATTCCTTTACCTTTTAATAGTTATGTTCAGATGGTTGGGCAAAATTCCAAAACTCCCCTGTATCGTTGGTCTTACAGTTGGGTTATGGACTTGTATTATGGGAGTGATGTTCTTAGAACTATTGTAAATGGTATAAGTGATGAAGCATTCAAAAATGGATTTGATATTGTCCCTAAATTTGTGGTTAAGTGTACTAATATTGAGTGTGGCTATGAAATGTATGAGGACAAGAAGACTTGCCCGATTTGTGGACACCAGACTCGAAAACCTGACTTTTCACAAAAAATGAGGGCTGAGGATTTTTCTAAGAAAACTAATAGATTTAATGCTGATTTATTTCAAATTATAAAAGGGGCAGATAAGGACTTAAATATTTTTGATAATGCATTTCTTTTGCTGACTATGAAGTATTTGTATGATGAAGCAGGGAATATTATTGGGGCAGAAATTGATGATATTGTGAGATTGTCTCCAGACAAAGTAAAACTTAACATAAGTAACTATGGTATGGGAAGAGGGGATAATGGTACTTACTTGTATGTGTGTCCGGAGCATAGAGAGAAAATTGCGGTAAGAGAGAAGAAGGGAAAGTATTATTGCGATTTAGACCATAAAGAAATGTTAGAGTGTTGGTTTGCTGCTAATCCACAAGGAAGTGCAGGAAGCGGAGCAAGTGGACAGAATATTTATTTTGGGAAGAAGGAACTTATACATCTCAAGAGATGGAGCAGTCAGGAGGGATATGGTGTCTCACCTGTATATACTATTTGGAGAAAGGTTTTGACGCTTATAAAAATGGATGATTTTACTTTGGAGGCTTATAGTTTGCAGAGAACTCCAAGAAGTTTTCTTATTATTCGTGGTAAAATGGATGATGTTAGGAGAGGGTTTGAGTATGTGATGCAGAAAGCAAGGGAGAACCCGAATATGATTTATCCTTTTGTTGTGGAAGGTACTGATGTTGGGACAAGGAGAGTTGCCGAAACTGTTAATATGGATTTGAAACCAGATGAAATGCAAATGCTTGAAATGGTTGAGTTATTTAGAACACATATAGGTTTAGTATATGGTGTTCAACCGATGTTTTCTACTGGACATTCATCTGGAGGGGGAGGACTTGGAAATGAGGGACTTGAGGTTACAGTTACTAACAGAACAGTTAGAGAGACACAAAGAGTGTGGAATTCTTTTTTTGACTGGTTAACTAAAATATTGAACGTAACTGACTTTCAAATAAGGCTTATTCCGAATGAACAGGAAGATGAAATGAGAAGATTGGAAATGGAAAATGCTCGTATTGATGAGGCTCAGAAGATGGCAGAGTTGGGCTTTGATGTTGATATGGAAGTTGATAATCAGGGAATGTTGAAGTTTAGGTATAAGAAAGTAAGAAATGCTACTCCCTCTAATACTGGGGGAGGAGGAACTGTCCCAGAGGGAATGGAAGAAAATGTGGGAGGAGAAGTATCTCCCGAAGATATACTTAACGAAGGGCAAGAACAAATGGGAGGAAATGAGAATGAGTAAATCATTTACTAAAATTACAATGGAAAATGGGGTTATTACTTATATTTATATGACTCCTGATGGGGAAATTTATAAGGGTGAAACTGTGGAAAAGTTGAAAGAAAATTATCGTAATGGCGATGGGAAAATGAATAGTAGGTTGTTTAATCAATTTACTGCAAACCCACCTCCAGTTACTATACCACACTTTAGTTCACTGAATGAGAGAAATGCAAGAAGAGAAAGATATGAGGAAAATGAAGGTGGTAGTGATTTGCATTTTGTTGGGGAAAGGAGAAGGGCAACTTCACATAAATTTGGCGGGGATAGTAAGAGAATGTCGAGGCGTTCTTCAAAGCCACAATACAGAACTAAGGCTAACTATGGGAATTATGATGATGAAGAGTTGGAAAGAAAGAGGTATAGAAGAGGGAATGATTACTCAATTTACTTTGATGCGGATGATACTGAGGATAAAGGAATTAGGGCGACTAAAGAAGTTTCAGACAATAAAGCAAGAGTTAACCCTGTAAAAACTTATCCTTATGAAAATGATGTAAAAAGTAAAGCACCTCCAGTTACTAATGCAAAACATAGAAAAATAAGGAGACTTCGAGAGGATGAACTCACTGATACTGCTCCTGATATACGAGGAGTAGATGATGCTGCGGGTTATATGTATAATTGAGTTAAGTTTATATTCTCGTTGTAATTACTCTTTATATGCATAACAAGTTAGAGTTTAATGTTCCTAATGTTTTCATTAAGGTTATACGCAAAAATGGAGAAATTGAAGAGGATGAAGTTCATAATGGTGTAACTGAGGTTGGTATTAAAGAAGTTATTAAAATGATTGGCGGGGTAGGTACTACTCATGCTTTTACTTATATGCAACTTGGTACTGGTACAACTGCATTTTCTTCAACTCAGACAGCACTTGTCTCTGAAATAGAGAGTACTACAGCAACTGTTTCACTTGGTACAACTAATTTTAGTGATGATACTGTTGTGCTTGTTGGGACTTTTGGGTTTAGTACAACTTATGCTGTAACTGAGAGTGGAGTGTTTAATGCTTCTTCTTCTGGAACTATGCTTGCAAGAACAACCTTTGCTGTAAAAAATGTGGCAAAAGGGGATTCAATAGTATTTACTTGGAAAATAAATGCATAATTTAAATAGTTGAAGGTGATACATTTATATGATTTCCTCCGACTATTCTCCTTTAATAAAGTTTATTAGTACTGTTTATTCTGAATGTCCTTATTGTAAAGTTAAGTATGATAATTTAATGAAACATATTCAGGAAAAGCATTTTACTGTTCTGAAGGGGGAGGCTGATGACCAACTTGGTAAACCTGCCAATGAAAAGGCGGATGATGCTGAACAGGAAGACATAATGCCTAAAACTGAATTAGACTCTTTTTTGCAGGAACAGGGCGAACCGACTTCTATACATACAGGGGCGAATGAATCTCCTGATAAAGTAGGTGAGGCAGAGAATCAGCACACTCCTGAAGGTATGGAGGATGATGATAATTATGAGGCTGTTGCTGCGGGTGTTTTTGTTGATTCAGTATTAAAATATGCTAAGAAGACTGATTCTGGTTATTATATTTGTCCTATATGTCAGGAAGTGTTTGATGATGAAAATAGTTTGAATGACCATACAATAGGAGAGCATACTGACTTGATAGACAGAGAAAAGGAGGATTATGAGACTCCTGATGATGGTAAGCCAGTTCACCATAAATATGATTATATGAGTGAAGGGGCAAATTATTACAAATTTAATAATCCTATTAAGCCTATTACAAATACTTTGGGAAGGTTTAAGAGTCGTGTTTCAAACAAACTTGATGAGAGAGAAGCGAAGAGAGTTAATATTTCACTAACTACATATAGAATAATGCTTCCAGTTTCAAGAAATAAGAAATCTCCACACAAAATAAAGTTTGAAGGTAAATATTATGTTCCCGCACTTGCTGAGAATTTTTATAGTCCTGATGGGAAAACTGAGGATTATGTTAACTTGGCTGCGGTTTATATGAATTCCAAAGACTTAAGTAAACTTCCAAGACAATACAAAATTCCAGTTATTAAATTGATTCAATTGTGGGAAAAAGAAAAGCCTAAACTTATTGACAATTTAAATATTAATCCGAAGAATGAGATGGCAAAAAAATTCACATTGAAAAATTATTATAGTACAGTGAATTATCTTGCTGACATGTACAAAAAATTGCACCCAAAATTAGTTACTAAAGGGAGAAGGTCAAGAGGTATTTATGGAGAAATAGCAACTCAAAGAAGAACTGCTGAAGAGAAAGCAAGAAGGGCGAAATGGAATGCTGGGTCTTTTCATACTGGGAATAGTAAAGAGAAGAAGCATAAAATTGTTGCAGCATTTGGTGATTTAGCCCCTACTACGAGAAATAAACTTGAGCCATTTTTTGGTATTTATTGTGAGGGTGGAGATGTATATAATCACTTGGGGATATTAGAGCAGATGTTATCTTTGCCGAAAGATAAGCAAAGAGAATGGCTTGATAAAATACCATCAATGGATGAGTATGCGGTGATAGAACTTGGGAGAGTTTGGAATAGTAATTATGGTCTTATTATGAAGAGAGACCAAAAGTTTGGTGAAGTTCATTTTGCTTATGATTTAAAGGGACTTGTGGACTTTTTGAATTGGCAGATGAAACTTGAAGAAGAGGGGGAGAAGTATGAGGAAGAGGGGAAGCATGAGAAAGTTCCAAAACCGAAAGCAAGTATAAGGGATACAAGTAATAAGAGGAAAACATATAGTGATGATGAAATGGAGGATATAATCAATATGATGAGAGAAAGGTATAAGAGAAACTTAGGAAAAGGGCTTAGTCAGTTAAGTGAAAATCCAGATTTTAGGTATGTATATAATGCATACAAGAGAGTCTATTATGATAGGGATTCTGCACTTTATGGTATACCATTTAAGAGGTTTGTGCAATATGCATTAGCATCTGCTCGACAGAAAGAAAATGAAGAAAAAGAGAAAATATTTAGTAGAGTTCTTGAAATGATTAATAGTTTGGATGAAAGAGAATTGCAAGAAAGTGAAAAAAGGAGAAGTCAAATAAGAGAAAGAAAGAAAAGAGAAGAAGAGAATACGAAGAGATGGAATGATGCTTATGCAAGAGAGGCGAAAAAGCCTCAGAATAGAGGATATTGGACTGTTGGTGAAGACGGTAGAGCAGTATTTGTTCTTCCTGATGATGATAAGGAGGAGGAGAAAAAGGGATTGGATGATTTTTATGATGTTGAGTTAGTTAAGTTTGATTATGATACTGAGGTTTCTGATGTTGTTAAGGAATTTGTTGAGAGACTAAGGTATCAGGGTACAGTAGGAGATGAATGGATGTGCCCTTACGATAAAGCAATATTCGTTACTCCGAATGCTATGGCTCTTCACCTCTTGCAAAAGCATTCTTCTATTATAACAAAGATAGTAGAAGCAATATGATAAAAGGGGTTGAGGATGTAAGATGGATGGTTACTCCTTCAGGAGATACCTACTTTGTGTGCGATATTTGTGGGGAGAAATTTTCAGACTTAACTAAATATTATGACCATTTAAATAGAGGGCATTATAAGTCTGGGGAAACTTCTGATGAGAATAGTAAAATTTATGCTTACTTAGTTTTACATTACGGGAAACTTAGTAAGAAACTTTACTCAGCAATAAGCGGTCTTAGTGCTTCAGGTTCGAGGAATGGGAAATTTGTTTGTCCGATATGTGGGGAGTATGTGTTGTCAAAGAATAACTTGAAATTTCATTTGGCAAAAAAACATGGAGATTCTTTACTTGATAGTATTGAGTTGAAATTTGAAGACAAAGATGTTCTGGGGCATAAGGGATACATTCTTAATGCTTTAAATACAGTAGCAGAAAAATTCAAAATTACTACAAGAAATGGCAGGGAAGTTTATACTTGTCCGAAACATAAAAAAATTTATCCGACTGAAGAGTTGTTTAAGAAACATTTAATGCAATATCATCTGGGAGATATATATGAATGGGCTGGGTTTCCAGTTAATTCAAGGGAGGATATGATTGCTACTATAATTCAAAATAGTAGGCTTAGGTTTAACATAAAAAGAAATGGAGAGAACGTTGTAGTATACAAATATAGGTGTCCAATATGCGGGGCATTTTTCGATGACAAAGAACTTTATGGACTTCATTTGCAAGACCACGATACCCCTGAATTAGTACGTGGGACAGAATTTAGTAGAAAGAATTACGATTAAGTTTAATTACTAAATAGAAATGTATTTTAATGGCATCATGGAAAGAGTGGAAAAAAGATTTTATGAGGGGGAAATTAATTTTAGCATACATTCTTTTTGGGGGAGTTATTACCTCAATAGTTGGTTTTATTTTATTTAGGGGGAATGTAATTTATAGTTATGTATTTCTTGTTGGGACTGTTGCTCAGGTGGGCGTGCTTGTAGATACTACTGCACATTTATTTTTGGGGAAACTTACTGAAGGACTTAGTGCATTGTCAGAGATTGCTTTACTAAAAGATTTCTTTAGAGGTAGAACTCACGTGGATTATGCTGTTTTGGCTTCATTTGGGGCGGGGTTAGTGGGGGTAATTTACTTTAATGGGGACTATGTTTCTATGGGAATTTCTGTGCTTCTCTTGTTTTTATCTCTTGCTGAATTTGTGAAATTGGTAGAGGACAGATATTACCATTAATTTTATATATAACAAATTCATACTGCAATTGATATTTTATGGAAAAGAAAGTGTTTGATAAGGATGAAGTGAAAATGATGATGAGAAAGATTTCTAATAACTTTAAGTTTAGGAGAAAGTTGGATGAATGTGATGGAGGACTTGTGAGTATTGAGGCTGGAGGAAAAGTGTTTACTGAATTTTTGGAGAAGAAATATAATTTGCCGAGAACTGAAATTTTTATTAATTCTTATGATAACGAGAAAGGTATTTTGAAAAATAAAGTTAGTATTGAAATTTCGAGGGAATTAATTAATAATCGGAATAAGCGTTATATGTTTGTTGATGATGTTTATGAAACTGGAATGACTTGGACTATACTGAAAGCAATTTTTCCAAATTCATATTTGGTGGTTTTAGTTAACAAAAGTCATGACGATAGAGATGACGTAATAAAGGGGGACTTTGTTCCTCAAGACCAATGGGTAGAATTCGAGTGGTGATAAAAATGGAAACTGTACAAATTCAATATGATAATAAGAGCAAGCATGAATATAAAGAAGTGTTTGAGAGTGAGGTTTATTCGAGGTTTTCTCCTGAAGGGAAAATAGTGATTGATGTTGGAGCAACTGCTGGAGAATATGCACTCTGGGCTGTCTCTAAGGGGGCTAAATTTGTTTATGCTTTTGAGCCTAATATAAATTCTTACAAGAGAATGATGCGAAATATAGTTTCTAACAATTTTGTTAATGTTATTCAGCCTTTTTCTATAGCACTTTCTGATGATAAATATTTGAATGGGGAGTGGCAGGGAGATTGGTTTGTGAAGGGGAAGTCAAACTTTACGAGGATTCCTTCTACTTTACTTGATGATTTTGGTATTCAGCAGGTAGATTTAATGAAAATTGATGTTGAGGGATTTGAATTGAATGTCCTTAAGGGTGCTAAGAATACTATTATTCAGACTAAATGTAAACTTATAATAGAACTTGAAGGTGATGAAAGTAAAGAGGTTGGTAATTTCTTGAAAGGACTTGGTTATGTTCAGGTTGATAGAGTGCAGAATGAATATAATCCGATTACTGGAATATATTATTACGAGTATAAGCCTGATGAGAAAAAGAAAACTTTAAAATAATGAGGTGAAATGGTTGGTAATGAAACCTTACATTAAAAATGAACTTAAGGAAGTGCAGGTTAGTTGGGACTGGACTGATAAGGCTCAGGGACTTATAAAGTGGACTTTTAAAAATCCGAATAATGTTCCAGTGAATTTTGTTCTTAACAGAGGGATTTCAGCAAATGGTAGTCCTGCTCAAAATATTTACCTTTTTGGGGATGCATTTTACCCATTGTATTATTACAATTTTGGAGTTCAATTTCAAACTGGACAACCAACTCCATTGACTGCAAGTATAATACAGCCTCCACTTGCAATGTTTAAATCTCCTTCTGATGTTATTCAGGCTGCATTTATCTTTACACTTAAGGCTGGAGGAAGTTGGACTATGGAAGAAGGAGGTTGGGTTGATAATTCTGAACCAGCAGGTATTAGTGCTATACTTGCGAATTACTCTAAGACGGCTCAGTTTACTGTTAATTATAATAAGCAAATTTCTTGTCAGCAATACAATGAACAGGCGGGAACAAAATATCCCTGCCCACCAGACCCATTTGTTGTTGAAAGTGCTTTGTTTTTGCTTCCTGTTGATGTTAGTAGGGAAGTTAATTCTGATGTGATTACTGAGAATGCTCCTTCAGGTGGTAATTCCGGCAACTCATCTGGAGGAGGTTCTTCCAGTACTGGGAATTTTACCAACTGCGTTACTATGTTTATACGTGGTCTTGAGGGCGGAAGTTTTAGAGAGGTAGTTCAGGGAGTTGAGTGTTTGCTTGACAATGGGGTTACTCTTGATGATACTTTAAAACTGAGGTTTGAGAAGGTTAGACACCTTTTTTAAGTTGAGGAGATGAATTGTTATTGTACTATAAAAGTTCTTTTGCAAAATATCATTTTTTGTAATATACAAATTTGAACTTACTTTTTGAAAACTTTAATATATACTTTTACCATTCTATTTTAGGGGAAAGAAAAAAGAAATAGAGTCATACCTATCCTTTCCCCTACACCCCCTTTAAATGATGAAGTTGAGAGGCGATTAGAATGATAAATTTGTATACTTGTACTTTGAAATTTCCTACAAGTTCTTTTACTTTGCAGGCTAAAGAGATTTCAGAGGGAATGAAAAATCTTGGAATTGAGAATGAGTTGCTTGATATTTATCAATCTGGACTAATGAAGGGCGATAATTATTTTCATCCTTTTCATTATAGGCAGCAGTGGGATTTTGAGAATGCGACTTTATTTGGTGTGGCTGATACTGATTCTTTTAATCAAGAATATTTACAGAAACTTAGGGAAACTCCTTACAAGAATTTTGTGGTATCAAGTGAGTATGCTAAGGGAATATTTGGGCTTAAGAATACTAAAGTTGTGGGGAATGTTATTCCTTATTTTGCGGAAACATATTCTAAAGAGATAAAAAAGAAAGTAAATGATGTTCCTGTTTTTTATATCAATGCAAGCCATTCTTGGCATAGGAGGGGGACTGATATTGCTATTAAGGCTTTAGATGAAATTGCTAAGTCTGGATATAAATTTAGGGCTATTTTAAGAGTTTGGAATCCTGCTGATATTGATGTGGAAAGAAAATGGTTGAAGGTTGTTTCTGGGTTTTTAACTGAGAAGGAACATTATGATTATATTGCTAAGTCCGATTATTTTTTACATCCTGTTAGGGGTGGGAATTTTGAGATTAGTATACTTGAGGCTATTATATTTGGGTCTACTCCGATTATAACTGATGCTCCTCCTTTTAATGAAGTGCCTATTAATAGAAAGGATGTTTATTATATCAGTTCTGTTCATACAGTAACTGGGTGGCAAAACTTGTGGCATACTGGACAGATGTGGGAAGTTGATGTTAACAATACTGTTAATGTTATTGAGAGGGCACTTAGTAAAGGGACTATTAAAGTTGACCCTGAACCTTATTATAAGAAATATGGGAGAGAAACTATTGCAGGACAACTTGCGGAGATAATAAGCAGTTAAGTTTATTTTCTCCATTTTACTTTACATTTATGTGTATCAACTGCTTAATTCAAGAAGGGGAACATTGTTATTGTGAGTGTGATGATAACTTTTTGGAGAAATTTATTGTTGATGATGAGGTAATTTATTACTTTTGTGTAAAGTGTTTTCATTATATTCATGTGGAGAAGAATGCAAAATATATATGAAATGTTTTAAATAGGGTTTATTAATTGTAAAACTGAGGGGATTTAATTGGAGAGAAATAAAAAATATGCGAATGTGGTTCTTTTCTTGAGAATGTTGCGGGATAAGTATAAACCGCATAGTTATATTTGGAGACTTATTTCTTCTATTATGTGGATTATAAGTGATGATAGACTTGTTTGTGAATACTGCGGTGAACTTTTTTACAGGGAAGATGAATGGTATATACACAGAGTAACTCATACACTTGAATTTGGAGGTGATAATAATGGGATTCTTAAAAGATTCTGAAGTAATTGATAGAATAAATAAAGGGGAGTTAATAATGAAAGGGGCAAGTAAATCTGCTCTGACTCCTAATGGTTATGATTTAAGTATTGATAAGGCGAGTATTGATTTATATGAACCTATTGTTTTGGGGAATATGGAGGGGAGAATTGTGTTTACTAAAGAGTATTTAAAACTTAATACTAAGCAAACTGCTATGTTATTTTTGCGGAGCAGTTATAGTAGACTTGGAGGATGGGGTTCTTTTGGATTTGTGGATGCTGGATTTGAGGGAGTACTTCAATTTGTTGTTTATTTGCCTTCTGCTGTATGGAAAGTATTGAGGGAGAAGGAGGACACACGTATGGTGCAGATTGTTTTTTATGAATATGATAGTAATGTTGCACAGGGGTATGCTCAGAGAAGCGGGAACTATCAGGGTTTGACTATTGACAAACTTAAAAAGGAGGTAGGGAACACTTCTTTTAGTGTACTTGACTTAGGAGATTTTAAATAAGTGAAAAAAATTAAGTGGTGATATAATATGAAGGATATTGTAGTTTATTTGAATGAAGACTTTTTGAGAATCATTGCCGATAATCAGGTAGGGTTTTTTGAGTTTGTGGCGGACTTGGAAGGAATTTTTGGGTCTTGGAATGGAATAGTAGGTTATGAGCCGATGAAGGACTTAACTGTACTTAGTGGAAATGATTTGGTTTCTTACAACTTGCCAAAGAAAATGAGAACTATACTCAAGTTGAAAAAACTTGTGTTAAAATACGGAATGGTTGATAGTAGCGGTAATGATAATTTTATTTTTGCAAAAGACAAACATAGTGCTAAAGAATTTTTTGAGAGACGGGGAGAAGGAACTGAAGGAAAATATGTTTGTTGGACTGATTTAAAAGAAAAATTACGCCTTATAGTTTTAAAGGCTGTTGTGGGGTATTAACTTTCTGAGCCATTTCTACTTTCTTTTTTCTCTCCTCAAACTCTTCTATGCTTATAGGGGGTTCAAGTGGAACTGGCTTGAAGTGATATACTTTTATTCTTGGGTCGCAGGCAATTTTTGACCCATAGTTTTTAATTGCTCTTTTACAAAAGGCATACTCTTCTGATGTTTGCGGGGTGTAAGTAACATAAAGTGGAACAACTCTGTTGTCAACGAGACCATACTGTGATAAT